>Ga0209598_10000131_pt1 | contig 57566 bp, 50 predicted proteins | sample M_140807_EF_Meta_FD_187317 | JGI IMG/M metagenome (GOLD analysis project Ga0209598, IMG submission 187317) | Freshwater microbial communities from Lake Montjoie, Canada to study carbon cycling - M_140807_EF_MetaG (SPAdes) (version 2) | ecosystem: Environmental > Aquatic > Freshwater > Lake... | reverse complement strand
CAATCGCTCTTGATGCCGCTGGACGATCATAAGATTTCATGCGTTGTAATTCCTCACGCATTTTATCAAAAGTCTCTTGGGTTACATATACGTTTGTTTCGCTCATACCTTCTGTTTTATAAAAAAAATACAACGCCACATGATTGGAGCGTTGCATGGAACAAAGATATCATATTAAGGTCAAATGATCCCTAATTTTTCTAATAGGATCTTGGACATCTTGTAATAAGCCTCTTGGCTATAACCCGCAATATGTGGGGTTAAAATAAAGTTCGGCAGGGCCATTAAGGCAGCTAAATTGGCCTTTTCGGCTTGGTTATAGGTATCTAGCTGTTCATTTTCTAGTACATCCAATCCTGCCCCTCTAATTTGTTGATGCTGAAGTGCTTCAAGCAATGCTGGGGTTGATGTGACCCCACCTCTACAAGTACTAATAAAATAGGGTTGTTGTTGTAAAGCTTCAAAAAAACGGGTATTGGCAAAATGCTTGGTTAAAGGGGTTAATGGCAGGTGTAAACTAATCACTTCCGCTTGGGCTTGTATGGTTTCCAATTGGACCATTTTGACTTGTGGTAATTGTTGGCTTCCAAATGCCCTAGGTTGGATATCATGCGCTAATAGTTCGACATCAAATCCAGTCAATACTTTTGCAAAGGCGGTTCCAGTATGTCCAAATCCAATGATGCCTACTTTCTTTCCAGTGAGTTCCTCTCCACGATTCGCATCTCTGACCCATTGACCCATTTTAATTTCACCATAAGCACTATGTATGCGGTGCATTAAATTCAATAACAAGCCCAAACTATGTTCTCCAACTGCAGTACAATTTCCCTCTGGACTACTCACACAAAGAATACCTTTGGATTGCGCCAAGTCTGTGTCAATTAATTCCATTCCACTGCCCAATCGGCCAATCCATTTTAATGATGCTGCTGCTTCAATGATTTTTGCATCAATAGATAATCTTGTCGTCACAATCAATCCAACAGCATCTGAAATTTGCATACTCAGTTGATCATAAGTAATCGTAGGTTCGAAACAAATTTCAAAACCTTTTTGTTCTAGCGTTGCTAATAAAAAAGGATGCACTGCTGCCGTTACAATAACTTTATTAGACATAGATTAAGGATTGTGCATTTTAAAAGTAAGATCCGCAAAGTCTTGATAGGTCAAGTTCTCGGCTCTCTTAGTAAAGATAGGGTCTTGTAATTGCTCCGTTGTAAAATAAGGCTTCAATGGATTTCGTAACATTTTACGTCGTTGACCAAATGCCATTTTAACAATATGATAGAAACTTTTTATAGAGGTAAATTCAGGAAATGTTGTTTTGCGTTTTAAACGAATGACCCCACTCATCACATTTGGGGGTGGTGTAAATGCAGAAGGTGGCACATCAAATAAATAGTCCACCTCGTAAAATGCTTGTGTCAATACACTCAATATACCATAGGCTTTTGAATGTGGCTTGGCTGCAATTCTTTCTGCCACTTCTTTTTGAAACATGCCAATCATCACAGGCACTTGTTCTTTCCAATCCAGTACCCTAAATACAATTTGCGTAGAGATATTATAAGGGAAATTACCTACAAGCGTAAATTGACCTTCAAAAGGGATTGCAGTTTCTAAAAAATCTTCATTGATTAATTTTCCTTCCAATTGAGGATAGGTATGCAAGAGATAGGCCACTTTTTCACGATCCAATTCCACCGCTTTAAATGCATGCAAAGGTAGGTCCAAAATATGTTGTGTTAAAGCACCTGCGCCTGGACCGATTTCCAATAGCTGGTTCATAGGCACCTCTGATAGCGCAGCTTTGATTTGTAGACAAATTTGGACATCATTTAGAAAGTGTTGACCCAGTGACTTTTTAAGGGTGTATTGCATGAAGCAAAGTTAGGTTTTTGTGCGTACTTTTACACCCTAATCAACTGGATATGAACCAAGACATCAGAAAACCAATTATAGGCTTTACTTGCGGAGATTTAAACGGCGTTGGACTTGAATTAATCATCAAATCATTGTCTGACAGCCGCCTACTCGAATTTATGGTACCGGTTATTTTTGCAAATCATAAAGCAATCAATTTTTACAGTAAGGGCATCCCCGATTTTCAAATGCCTTTTTCAACCGCGCCAGATTTGGACAAGCTGAATCCAAAACAAATTAATTTAATTCAATGTTGGGAAGAGGAAGCGGCAATAGAACCAGGTGCACTTTCAGATGTGGGTGGAAAATATGCATTGATCTCATTAGAAAAAGCAGTCGATGCATTAAAAAATAAAAAAATTGATGGCTTAGTGACCGCACCCATCCATAAAAAAAATATCCAGTCACCTAAATTTAATTTTAGTGGTCATACTCCTTATTTGCAACATGCATTTGGGAATGTAGAAAACCTAATGCTATTGGTAGCTGAAAATTTAAAAATGGCCTTGGTCACAGAGCACCTGACCATTCAAGATATTGCACAACATATTACCAAGGATAAAATCAAACAGAAATTACAAATTCTTCAAAGAAGCTTACAAAAAGATTTTGGCGTAGACAAACCTCGTATTGCTGTGTTGGCATTGAATCCGCACGCAGGCGACGATGGCTTAATTGGTAAAGAAGAAATAGAGATCATTGGTCCAGCAATTAAAGAAGCGAAGCAACAGTTGTTGGTCTATGGGCCTTATTCTGCAGATGCGTTTTTTGCAAGAGGACAACATGAAAAATTTGATGCAGTCTTGGCGATGTACCATGACCAAGGCATGATTCCATTCAAGTCTTTGGCTTTTGGAGAAGGCGTCAATTTCACTGCTGGCTTACCTATTGTTAGAACAAGTCCAGACCATGGCACTGCTTTTGATATTGCCGGTAAAGACAAGGCAGATGCAGGTTCATTTACTGCAAGTATTTTTGAATGTATAAGGATTATTCATGCAAGACAAGGCTATCGCGATATGCGCTTAAATCCGTTGAAGAAAATTAGCGCAAGAATGTTTGCAAATGCAGTGGACGAAAGATTAGACGAGAATTAATCCTATTATTTTAAAAGGGACATGCTTTTTTCAATTGCACTAAGGATTGAATACCCCAAGTTGGTTCCACTGAATGCACTTTAGTTTGAGCATTGAAACACAATTCTGCTTTTTGAATCAATGGCTTTACTGACTTACATCCACCACCAAATATAAAAGGTAATTTTTGTTGGATATTGGCTTCCAAAATATAGGCCCTAGGATTATTTGGATTCAACTTCTTAGCCAATCTTAAGGCGTTTTTAATTTTACCTTCATAGCTAAACCACCTCAATGCAGGATTCACTGACATCTTTGCAGTGTTGGCTAAACTTTCTGCACAATAGATTTCATCATTCTGTGCAATCAATTTTGCCCTCCCAACCCATAATAAAGCATCATTGGCTAGTGCATCTCTATCCCCCATTTTCAAAAGACACATGATTGATCTAGTCATTCCAGCATAATAAGGAATCAACCAATTGGTTTTATTAATCGCATAAAGCTGTTCAAATTGAAGGTATAATTCTTGATAGGCTTGACTTTTAGTTGTCTGATTGAATTGCATCACAGCATCCTCCAAGGCTTTAGATTGGTTGGTTACCTGTGCTTGAACGGGCAACTGCATGAGTAAAATAAAAAAGATAAATAGGTTTTTCATCCTTCACAATTTAAAACATGGAATTGGGAACGCCTTGATTAATTACATAATTAGCATAGGTAATTTCGATGGTGCCTTTTTTTTGCTTCAACACTTTCTGTTTTGCCGCAGGATCCTCGTCTCCAAATTCTAGCGTAATGCCGTTGGGCAATTTATAATCCTTGGTATTAAAACCAAAAATAAGCTTACTCGGTAGACCATAATTGGCATATTGACCATATTCCATGGTAATCTCATAAGTGCCATTTTCTTTTGTAGTAGTAAAGGTTTTATAAACCAACTCGTCCACTGGATCTATCCATAATGTAGCAATCACCCAATCCAATTTTTCATCGGTTGGAATCAATTTAATTACCTGTAATGATTTGCCTTTATATAGTTGTACACCCGATTCGATAGCGATGTATTGTTTGTTGTTCAATAAGGAATTGATGGTCACAGAGACCCCGCCTTTTGGAAGCAATGAGATGCCACCTTCTTTTTTTACTTTCAGCATATTGGGTTTTTTAAAGTACACTTTAACCTTCCCCAATGAAGCTTTGATAAATGCAACATCCGTTTTCATCACACCTGTTGCGACGTAGTCATTGACCAAATTCAATTTCTTAGTCACTCTTTCAATCAAGGCATTGGATTGCGCAAAGATGGACCCTTGAATAAGCAATATTCCAACAATAAGTACACTCAATTTTTTCATACCACACAAATTATATTTTTAATTCAAGCTTAGCTTAAAATATCTTTCTTTTTCATGATCCAAATAGAAGCTCCTACGAATAATCCAATATGCACTGTAAGTATAATGATTGAATTTTTAATTTTAGCCATATTCAATACACTACCAGTAATGGCATCATTTGAATCATTCACCTGAATGTCAAAAAATTCTTTCCAATTGTTCATATGGGTGGTAAACAAATAGGGCTTCACAACATTGAATAAGGGGATGTTCAAGGTGCTTAGAATGGTGAAGAAAACAATCGCGCTAATGGTTGCTACAATAGGCCCAATCGAGTTATTCGCTAAGCTAGACATCAAAAAACCTAAAGCCGCTACCGTTAACAAGGAGAAACTGGCAAAAATAAATGCACCTATATACCTCCAAAAAACATCTTGTTCTTGAATCAATACCACATAATTCGATTTCATCAGGAACAAATCATCTGTGCCAAAAATCCACATACTCAGAAATAGCGCAAGAAAGGCCAACCAGATCAATAATAAAATAGTGTACAAACTAGCTGCCACAAATTTAGCCAAGACCCACTGTGTTCTACTATATGGTGTGGTAAACAACAACCTCAAAGTGCCTAAATTAGCTTCTCCCGAGAGCATATCAGCCGCAATTAAAGCGACTAATAAAGGCACATGCACTAGTAATAATTGTAATAAAATATAACAGATCAAATAGCCATTTAACACTTTGCCATCCACCGTTAAGGTATCATTGATATCCTTCATCAAAAATCCAGCGTAGGCTTCTCCATCTATTTTTAATCCCATTTGAATCACCAGAATCAATGCAGCAATCGCACCAAAAGCAATATAAGTTCTAGGCCTTTTGTAAATTTTAAAAAGTTCAATTTGAATAATGGGCCACATATTAAAAAGTTGAAGTAAGTTGTAAAAAATAATCTTCCAAAGAATTTTTTGCCTCTAAGGATACTAGATCAATATTAGATGCCACTAAAAAACCATTCAATGCAGGGATCTCTAATTTAGGAATACGAAGGTATAGCCCCTCATTGCGTTCCAATAAATTAGAATGATAGACAGAAGCGACTAGTTTTTGTTTTGCGCCTAAGTCATCCAAGGTCTTTATTTGAACAATGGTTTTGTTTGGATCCAATAAACTTGAGGTTGGACCTTCCGCCATTTTTTTGCCTTGGTGGATGATTAAGATATGGCTTGCTATTTGTTCAATTTCTGAAAGTAAATGAGAGGACACTAAAACTGTTTTACCTTGATCTTTAGAAAGGGATTGAATCAATTGGCGAATATCTGCAATGCCTTGAGGGTCTAATCCATTGGTTGGTTCATCTAAAATGATCAATTGAGGGTCATGTAGTAATGCAATACCAATCCCTAATCTTTGTTTCATCCCCAAGGAATAGGTCTGTACTTTGTCATTGGCCCTTGCAAGTAATCCTACTTGTGACAAAGTCGATTCAATTTTCGAAGCAGTAATTTTTTGCTTTCGTAATTTTGCAAATAAAGTCAAATGCTCCTTCGCAGTTAAATAAGGATATGAGTCTGGACGCTCTATCACTGCACCAACCTGTTCTAAAATAGCAGATCGATGCTCGGTTAAAGATTGACCAAAGATTTCAATATGGCCTTCAGAAGGATGGATTAAGGAAAGTAACATCCGAATAGTGGTGCTTTTCCCAGACCCATTTTGTCCTAAAAAACCATATACCTGACCCGCTGCTACTTCAAAAGAAAGCTGATCTACGGCTTTTATGGCCCCAAAGTTTTTACTTAATGCTTGTACTTTAATCACTGACATATTTATATAACAATCATTTGAATTATTTGTTGCGAATCCCCTGTGTATTCACAAAAAAACCCCGAAAATTCGGGGTTTTTTATATTCAAGCAGGCACTTATTTGTATTGAGGAATTAAGCCATTCGCCAATTCAACCAATTGCTTTAATCCATCTTCAGGTAAATTACCTTTTTTGAATTCAGCCAATACATTTGGTAATTTATTGGACATTTCTAACAAGAAATGTGCTTCAAAATCTTTCATGTTTTTAACCGCCACTTCTTTCAACAAACCTTGTGTACCTAAGTAAATAATCGCTACTTGTTTTTCAACCGTAAACGGCGTGTACTGTGCTTGTTTCAAGATCTCTACGTTTCTTGCACCCTTGTCAATTACATTCTTAGTTGCTGGATCTAAGTCACCTCCAAATTTAGAGAAGGCTTCTAATTCTCTGTATAAAGCTTGGTCTAATTTCAAAGTACCAGATACTTTTTTCATTGATTTGATCTGCGCGTTACCACCCACACGACTTACAGAAATACCTACGTTGATCGCTGGACGAATACCTGCGTTGAACAAGTTACCTTCTAAGAAGATCTGACCGTCTGTAATTGAAATTACGTTTGTTGGGATATAGGCAGATACGTCACCTGCTTGTGTTTCAATAATTGGTAATGCAGTCAATGAACCACCGCCTTTCACCAAATGCTTGATAGAAGCTGGTAAGTCGTTCATATTTTTAGCAATCTCATCGTTTGCAATGACTTTTGCTGCACGCTCTAATAAACGACTATGCAAGTAGAATACGTCACCTGGATAAGCCTCACGACCTGGTGGACGACGTAATAATAATGATACCTCACGATAAGCAACCGCTTGCTTTGATAAATCATCAAATACAATCAATGCTGGTTTACCACAATCACGGAAGAACTCACCAACTGCTGCACCCGCAAACGGAGCGTAGAATTGTTGAGGTGCCGGATCTGCAGCAGAAGCTGCAACGATAATGGTATAAGCCATTGCACCGTTTTCTTCTAAAGTCTTCATCACACCTGCAATCGTAGATGCTTTTTGACCAATCGCAACATAAATACAATACACTGGTTCGCCAGCATCATAAAATTCTTTTTGATTGATAATGGTATCCACACAAATGGCAGTCTTACCAGTTTGACGGTCACCAATCACCAATTCACGTTGACCACGACCAATTGGAATCATCGCGTCAATCGCTTTGATACCAGTTTGCAATGGCTCTTTTACAGGCTCACGGAAGATGACACCTGGCGCTTTACGCTCCAAAGGCATCTCATACAATTCACCTTTAATTGGACCCTTGCCATCAATTGGCTCACCCAACATATTGATTACACGACCTACTAAACCATCTCCTACTTTAATAGAAGCGATTTGACCAGTACGCTTTACTTTATCCCCTTCTTTAATGCCCTTGCTAATACCCATCATTACCACACCCACATTGTCTTCCTCTAGGTTCAATGCAATGGCTTTAGTGCCATTCTCAAATTCAACTAATTCACCACTACTTACTCCGTTCAAACCATAAATACGAGCGATACCATCACCAACTTGTAATACAGTTCCTACTTCTTCTAAATCAGCAGAAGCATTAAAATTGCTTAATTGCTGTCTAAGAATTGCGGATATTTCATCAGGTTTAATGTCCACCATAAATACTTATTTAATGTATGATTGTTTTGTTAATTATAATTTTGATACAAATTCGTTAGATAAAAATTGTTTCTTGATATCTAATAAATCTCTTTTAATACTTGCGTCAATTAGGTTGTTATCGAATGACAATACAAAACCGCCAATTAAATCTTCGTTGGTATGTGTTGTTAATTCAATGATGTCGAATTGAGTCTCTGCTTTAATTTTTGCTTCAATAGCTTGCTTTAATGTATCGCTAATGGCTACAGCAGTCGTCAAACTAATTTGATGTATGCCTTTTAATGCATTGTATTGTTCAATGAATTCAGTAGTTATTTCTGGCAAAGCGCTTTCTCTGCTTTTCTTCACCAATAAAACAATAAAAGACAAAGACAATGCGCTCACTGCATCTTTAATCACAGCAAGTACAATGGCATTTTTCTGATCCGCTTTAATGATCGGGCTTCTTAAGACATTTACAAAATCGGGACTTTGCGCACACACTGCCTGAAAATATTTCATATCAGCATGCACTGTATCCAATTGATTTTGTTCAATGGCTAAGTCGAGTAAGCTCTTTGCGTATCTTCCTGCTAAACGTACGTTGGGCATTTCTTACTTTTTAATTTAACTTAACTCCTTCAGCAATTTGTTTAATATAGCTTTCTTGTTCTGCTTTATTAGACAACTCTTTTCTTAATATTTTTTCAGCAACTTCAACCACTAAACTGCCTACTTGATTTTTTACTTCAGTCAGTGCAGCATTTTTTTGTTGGGTAATCGCTAATTGTGCGTCGCTGATAATGCGCTCGTATTCCTGCTTCGCTTTATCTTTCGCATCTGTAACCATTTTATCGGCTGTTTCTTTTGCATCTTTAATCATGCCAGCTCTTTCTTCACGTGCTTTAGCCAACAATGCTTCATTTTCATTTTGCATAGCAGCGATTTCTGCTTTCATCTTATCCGCACGTAATAGTGCTTCTTCGATGCCGCTTTCACGTTCAGCAATTGCTTTTAACATTGGCTTCCAAGCAAACTTGCCTAGCACAACCAAGAGTATTAAAAACGCAATGGTGTTCCAAAATACCAAACCGATATCTGGCAACACAAGAGGATTTACTTCTAATAAAAACATACTATTCTTTTATCTTAATGAATGAATCTAATAAAAAATAGGCCTTTCGCCCTGTGCTAGGGCCTATTTAGTTCTTTAAAAAATCCTTAACAGATTATCCGTTACCCAAAAGGGCAACAACCACCGCGAACAAGGCAACAGCCTCAACGAACGCAGCAGCAACAATCATGTTAGAACGGATTTCGTTAGCAGCTTCTGGCTGACGAGCAATACCTTCAACAGCACCCTTACCAATCATACCGATACCAATTCCAGCACCGATAGCTGCTAATCCAGCGCCAATTGCGGCAACACTTCCTACTACCATTTTTTTACGTTTTAATTGTTATTGAAAAAAGATTTAAATAAATTTTAGTGATGTGCTACATTTTTATGTCCTTCATGCTCATGGGCTTCATGATGGTGTTCTTCTGTTGCCATACCAATATACATAGCACTCAACATAGTGAAGATATAAGCTTGTAAAAAAGCCACCAACAATTCAATCAAACCAATAAAAACAGCAAATGGCACTGCAATAGCAGAAGCATACACTGTTTTGAATATAAAAATTAAACAAATCAAACTTAATACTAGAATATGCCCTGCTGTAATGTTTGCAAACAATCGAATCATTAAAGAGATAGGCTTAGTGAAGACCCCAATTAATTCAATGGGGGCTAAGAATAACTTCATACTCCAATGCATGCCTGGCATCCAAAAAATGTGTTCCCAATAACTTTTATTAGCACTCAAATTAACCACCACAAAAACACAAACGGCTAAGGTCATTGTAAATGCAATATTGCCACTTACGTTAGCGCCGCCTGGGAAGAAAGGAATTAATCCTAAAAAGTTATTCGTTAAAACCAAAAAGAAAATCGTTAATAAAAAAGGCATGTATTTTGCAAACTTCTTTTTGCCAATATTTGGTATCGCTACTTCATCTCTTACAAATAAAACAATTGGCTCCATAAAAGATTGAACCCCTTTAGGTGCAGATTTGATACCCGTTTTTTTATACGCACCCGCTGCTGTAAGCAGCACCACTAGAAGAATCAAAACAGAAACAAATAAAGAGGCTACGTTTTTAGTAATTGAAAAATCCCATAAAGCTTTTGATGCTTCAATGTCAACTGCTTCTGTTGCATCCACTATTTTAACCTTGCCTTCAATAATTTTATAATCAAAGTTGCCCTTGTATGCAATGTGCTCATGGTGTTCATTCATGAACTTTGCAGATGAGAAAAATTCAAATCCCATTGGCGTGTATAAAATCACAGGTAAAGCAAGTGAAGTTTCTCCCCATAGATGCCAGCTATGATCATCTTTGATATGCTCTAAGATCGTCTCAGTCACATTGAATGCTTTTGCTTCATGTCCTTCCGTTTTTGCTTCATGTCCTTCCGCTTTTTCATTGGCAAATGCATTGCCAGAAAATGCCAATGTTAGCAAGCTAAAACACAATACCAGTAAAGATTTAATACGTATAAATACCATAGTGATCTCAAAATTTGCGGCAAAGATAGGGATAATGCCGCTGAAATGTCATAATATTTAACAGAAATATAGCATCAGAGAAAATGTTTTGCATTCTCTTAAGTCATTGACTTACAATTACTTAAAAATTTGTGCGCTCTTTTTAGGATCAAATTGCATTTCGTTAAGGGCCTTATAAAATCCACCCTGCTCCATTAAGGACTGATGCGTCCCTTTTTCGATGATTTTTCCCTGCTCCAGCACAAGGATCTGGTCGGCCTTTCGGATGGTAGACAACCGATGCGCAATCACGATAGATGTCCTACCCTGTATCAATGTTTCAATGGCTTTTTCAATGAGTTGCTCACTCTCTGTATCGATGGAAGAAGTGGCTTCGTCTAAAATTAAAATACTCGGATTGTATAAGAGCGCTCTAATAAAACTCAAGAGTTGTCTTTGTCCCAAACTTAATGTTGCGCCTCTTTCCATGACATGGTATTGATAGCCTCCAGGAAGTTGCATAATAAAATCATGCATGCCAATCATCTTTGCTGCTTCCTCCACTTGTTCAGGACGAATTAAAGGATTGCGCAAAGTAATATTGTCATAGACTGATCCAGAAAATAAAAATACATCTTGTAAAACTACCCCGATGGATGCCCTCAATCGATCAAGTGCATAATCTTCAATTACGACACCGTCTAATAAAATTTGCCCTGCTTGATAAGGGTACAAACGATTCAAGATGCTGATGATAGAGGTTTTCCCACTACCTGTTGGTCCCACCAACGCCACGGTTGCGCCAGCTTCAACGGTAAAATTTAAATCGTTTAAAATCCAATTGGGTGCTTGATATGCAAATTGTACATTTTTAAATTCAATAGCACCATGAATTTGAGTTGGTGCAAATGTACCTTGATCTAATGTGATATCTTGGTTATCTAAAATTTTAAAGACACGTTCTGCAGCGACCATGCCCATTTGCAAGACATTGAATTTATCTGCAATCATACGGAGCGGTCTAAAAATCTGATTTAAAAATAAAATAAACGCTACTAGCATCCCTGCATCTAAACTTTGGCCGGCCACCCACCAAACAATTAAGCCAATACTTAAAGCCAACACAACCTCCACTACTGGAAAAAATACAGAGTAGGCAAAAATGGCTTTGATATTCGCATTTTTATGATGCACATTAATATGATCAAATTTTTTCATCTCTTGCTCTTCTGCAGCAAAAGCTTGCACCACTTGCATGCCAGAGATATGTTCTTGTACAAATGCATTGAGCGCTGCTACAGCATTGCGCACCTGTACAAAACTTTTATTCACACTTTCTTTGAAAAAATAAGTGGCCACAATCATGATTGGAAATGGAATTAAACAAATTAAAGTCAACTGCCAATTGATAAAAAACATCGTGGTTAAGGTCACTACAATCGTTAACATATCTGCGATGATAGGAATCAGTCCATCTGAAAAAATATCGTTAATACTTTCGATATCATTGATGGTTCTAGTGGTCAATGTGCCAATGGGTGTTTTATCAAATTGACGCATCTCCCAGTACATGATTTTTTGGTACACTTTATTCCTTAAATCTCTAATCACTTGTTGTCCTAACCAAGACATCCCATAAGTGAAACAAAAACGAAATATCGTTTCGAGCATGATAAAAGCCACCTGAAATAAGGAGATGGCAAGGATCAATTGAACGACCGAATTAAAGGCCTCATTAGGCAATACTGAATGCACCCATGGAGGGAGCGTTACATTTTTCCCAATGGCCAAGTTCACCGTAGCCTGAATCAAATAAGGTCGGATTGGTGTAGCAAAAGCCAAAAAGATGCCTAAAAAGACATTGATCCAAAAAATAAATCGATAAGGCCAAACAAAAGAAAACACCCTACTTAAGATAGCTGATTTGAATATGGGTTTAGGCTGGGTAGATGACATAGCAAAGTAAAGTTACACTGCTTTTACGTATTTTCGTATAAGCATGGAAAGTACCGATCAAGAATTATTAAATGCAGTTGTAACACCCTACAACTTGACTGACGAACAAGAGAAAAAAGAAATTGTTCGCCACTACCGTGCATTGCTTAGAATCCTAAGAACTAAACTTAAAAAGGGCGATCGGGAATTGCTAAGAACCGCATTTGAAATGGCTACTGAAGCACATAAAACAATGCGTCGTAAAAGTGGCGAGCCTTATATCCTGCATCCCATTGCAGTAGCGATGATTGCAGCAGATGAAATTGGATTGGGTGTCCGAAGCACCATTTGTGCTTTATTACACGATACTGTTGAGGATACCGACATCACATTGGATGATATCAAAAGAGAATTTGGAAATGAGATTGCAAAGATTGTAGATGGCTTGACAAAAATTGCAACGGTGATGGACACCAATAGCAGCCAACAAGCAGAAAATTTCAAAAAAATCTTACTTACGTTGACCGATGATCCAAGAGTGATTCTGATCAAACTTTCGGATAGACTACATAATATGCGAACGATGGACTCTATGAAGAAAGAGAAGCAATTAAAAATTGCCTCTGAAACCATCTGGGTATACGCCCCACTGGCACATCGAATGGGATTGTACAATATCAAAACTGAATTAGAGGATCTGGCCATGAAATATATGGAACCAGCTACCTACCATGAGATTGCCAAAAAACTAGCAGAAACAAAAAGAGAAAGAACAAAATATATCAATGAATTTGTTAGACCGTTAAAAGAAAAATTAGGTCAGTCCCAATTGCAATTTGATATTTTTGGACGTCCAAAAAGCATTCATTCTATATGGAATAAAATAAAAAAGAAAGGCGTAAGTTTTGAAGAAGTGTATGATCTTTTTGCCATCCGTATCATTCTTGATGTCCCTTTAGAAAAAGAAAAAGAAGCATGTTGGAAAGTGTATTCCATCGTCACAGATGAATACCTTCCCTCTCCCGAAAGATTAAGGGATTGGTTAAGTAACCCTAAGAGCAATGGTTACGAAGCTTTGCACACTACTGTAATGGGGCCGGATGGTAAATGGGTAGAAGTGCAGATCCGAAGCAAAAGAATGAATGAAATTGCAGAGAAAGGAATGGCTGCCCATTTCAAATACAAAGAAGAGACACCACAAAGTGAAGACCGATTTGATAAATGGTTCATTCAGATTAGAGAAGCTTTAAGCAATCAAGAGGAAGAAAGCATTGATTTTTTACAAGACTTTAAAACTTCTTTTTTGGCAGAAGAAATTTATGTGTACACGCCAAAAGGTGAGGTAAAAATGTTGCCAGTCAATAGTTCTGCACTTGACTTTGCATTTTATATCCATACCGCAATTGGATCAAAATGTATAGGCGCAAAAGTCAACCACAAATTGGTGCCTATTAGCCATACTTTAAGAAGTGGAGATCAGATAGAAATCATCACTAGCAATAAACAAAAGCCTACCGAAGATTGGTTAAACAATGTGGTCACCGCTAAGGCAAAAAATAGTATTAAAGATGCCCTAAGAGAGGAAAAAAAAATCATTTCAGAAGAAGGGAAATATACCCTTCAACGCAAACTAGAAGGGATCGGTGCAGTATACAGCACGCATAACTTGGATCAATTGATGCACTTTTATAAATTACAAAGTCATTTAGATTTATTGTATAAAATCGCAACAAAATCTTTAGACCTAAAAGAACTTAAAAGTTTTCATGTCATTGGCGACAAAATAGAAGCGCCAAAGCCTATCGTGGCTGCTCCAGACCCAAATATAGAACCCCATATTTATAAGCCACTCCCTAAAAAAGGAGATTCAGAATTGATCATTTTTGGGGAATCAAGTGATAAGATCAAATACAATCTGGCAAAATGTTGCAACCCAATACCTGGAGATGATGTATTTGGATTTGTGAGTACTGGAAAAGGTTTGATCATTCATAGAACCAGCTGCCCCAATGCCACACAACTATTGGCCAATTATGGTCATCGAGTTGTCAAAACCAAGTGGGCAAAAAATAAAGAAATCTCCTTCCTTACAGGACTTAGCATCATCGGATTAGACGATGTAGGCGTGGTCAATAAAATAACAACCATTATAAGCGGGGATCTCAAAATCAATATTGCCGCACTCACCATTGAATCCAAAGATGGCATGTTCGAAGGCACCATTAAAGTCTTTGTGCACGATAAAGACGAATTAGAAGAATTGGTCAACCGCATTCAAGGCCTAAATGGTATTCAAAAAGTGATCCGTTTTGATACAGACCTGATCTAAAGTCAAATAATCAACACCATAGAAAAAATATGTGTGAAAACATTTCTTTTTATGCTGCTCTTAAATAGGTAATCCCCATTTCTAGACTTATTTTTGCTACTCAAATTCAAATTTATGGTAGACGTAATTTTAGGACTTCAATGGGGAGATGAAGGTAAAGGGAAGATAGTGGATTATTTTGCACCCAACTACGATGTCATTGCTCGTTTTCAAGGTGGTCCAAATGCTGGGCATACTTTATATGTGAATGGCACTAAAATGGTCTTACACCAAATCCCATCGGGTATTTTCCATCAAGATAAAATCAATATCATTGGGAATGGTGTCGTATTAGACCCAGTGACTTTGAAAAAAGAATGTGATGCAGTGGCAACGATGGGCATTGATGTGAAAAAAAATCTATTTATATCTGAGCGTACCAATATCATTATTCCAAGCCATAGAGCTTTAGACAAGGCCTCTGAATTGTCAAAGGGAGAAGCTAAAATCGGATCTACTTTAAAAGGCATTGGACCAGCTTATATGGATAAGACCGGAAGAAACGCTTTAAGAGTGGGTGATTTATTAGATAAGAAATTTATCAGCAAATACATTGCTTTAAGAATGAAGCACCAAAAGATTTTGGATAGCTATAATTTCAATGAGGATATTTCTGAAATGGAAACCGAATTCTTTGAAGCCATTGAGTTTTTAAAGACAATGAACATTATCAATTGTGAATACTTTATCAATGATCAAATAAGCAAGGGTAAAAAAGTATTAGCAGAAGGCGCTCAGGGGTCTATGTTGGATATTGACTTTGGTACTTTCCCATTTGTGACCTCTAGCAATACTATTTCTGCTGGAGTTTGTACTGGACTGGGCGTTTCTCCAAAACAAATTGGCGAGGTATTTGGTATTTCAAAAGCCTATTGTACAAGAGTGGGTAGTGGTCCCTTCCCTACCGAATTACATGACGAAAAAGGGGAGGAATTAAGAAAGATTGGAAGTGAATTTGGCGCAACAACAGGACGTCCTAGAAGATGTGGTTGGATTGACCTTGTTGCATTAAAATATACCTGCATGATCAATGGAGTAACTCAGATTATCATGACGAAGGCTGATATCCTAGATTCGTTTAAAGAACTAGAATTAGGCATTGCCTATGAAATGGAAGGCAAGCAGATTGATTATGTGCCATTTCAATTGGTTGGTACCCCAGTTACCCCCATCTGGAAAAAAATGGCAGGCTGGGAAGTAGATACCACAAAAATGAAAGAAGATGCCGAATTGCCAGCTACGATGAAAACATACATCAAATTTATCAATGAATATTTAGGAGTGCCCGTGAAGTATGTATCGAATGGTCCAGGCAGAGATCAAATTGTACATTTATAATTAAAAAAAAGCAATAAAAAAAGTCGCATTATTTTTGAAAAATTAAATTTTCATTTGAAATTTACATAAATATTTTTGATTGAGTTATGGCAGTAAAATCTACAAAAGAGAAAAAGACAGCAACACCAAAAAATGGCGTAGTCAAAGCTGAAAAGTCAAGCAAGACATCTTCAAAGAAAAATGAGGATGAAGAAGATGCGAATGCATCTGATGAGGAGGATGATTTAGAAGAGACAGATGATTGGGGTAAGACAGAAGAAGAGGAGGATAATTGGGATCCTGACTTTGCAGAATTTGATTTACCTAAAACATCCAAGAAAGCAGGTAAAGCTAAGAAAGGCGGAGGAGAGGATGCGCATGCATCCGATGAAACGGACGATTTAGATTTAGACTTAGGCTTAGAAGACGATGATCTGTTTGACGAAAAAGATGAATTCGATGACGATTTCTAAATAACGATTGTGCTATTTTTTAATCGTTATCCAGATATAAAGATTGTATTGAGGCCTGTAAAATTTGATTTTTATAGGCCTCAAATAGTTTAGCCTCTTTGTTAGGCAGCACAAGCGTATATAATTTCCCGGTAGCCAATTGCTGATCCATATTTGGATTCAATTCTTTTAAATAGGTCAATGGCATGTTTAACCAAATTGCCATTGTCTTTGCATTGAACCTTCCCGAAATAACGATCCTTTCCATACCTATAGTTGCGGTGCTAATGGCAGCCCTTTCGGTACTTTGATTTTGATTTAGCTCGGTCATAGATACCCCTTCAAATATGGCATGCGTGGCTATGAATTTTTTTACATGATTCCTGGTTTCTAATGGAAGTTCATATTGCAAAGCCCAGAAGTCTTTTGTTTTCTTTTTTTCTATCGCTTTACTTAGTCTGCCTGCACCTCCGTTGTAGGCAGCTACCACCAATAACCAATCTCCAAATTGTTGGTATAATTCCCTAAGAATGGTCGCTGCTGCTTGCGTACTTTTTTGATAATCCATTCGCTCATCATTTGGAAGTAATTTCAATCCTAGTCGGGTAGCTTCCTCAGGCATAATTTGCCAAGGACCTGCAGCACCTGCCCATGAAACAACTTGCGAACTCAGATGACTCTCAATGACACTTAAATATTTTAACTCCACAGGTATACCATTCGCGGTTAAAATTTCATCGTATAAATTAAAATAGGGTTTTGCCCAGGTTTTCATCTTTCGCAAACCCGCACCTTCTTTTTCAATATAGGATTGTACAAAGCTGATCGCTTTGGGATGCATTTCGATGATAAAAGATTTGTCTTTATTTGGTAATTGCTGAACAGTAAATAAACTGTTAAACCCAATTCTATTTAAACTCAAACTATCCTGTGCAGCAATTCGAACAGCAGCACAAAGCAAGCAATATAAGATAAGGATTGGTCTCATAGGAATACGTGTATACAAGTGCATAGGTCATTGCTCAGGTATATAATTGACCATGGCATTTAATAGCAGGTGTTATCAGCGAAACAGAAAATCGTTGATTAAGAAGCTTTGTCGTCCTTCTCTTTAATGCCTTCTTCGATTTCTTTTTTCACGTTATTTTTAGCGTCATTGAATTCACGAATTCCTTTACCTAATCCACGCATGAATTCAGGAATTTTTCTTCCTCCAAACATCACTAAAATAACTACACCAATAATTAATAATTCTTGAAATCCTAAGTTGCCCATAATGTATCGTTTAGAATGATAAAGGTAATGTAAATAGCACAAAAAAAGGTCCCCGAGTAGAGGACCTTTATATAATTTAAGCGATTAGGCTTAGAATCTTTTTTCTTTAATACGAGCACTCTTACCGCTTCTCTCACGTAAGTAGTACAATTTAGCACGACGTACCTTACCTGACTTGTTTAAAACGATGCCATCAATGTTTGGAGATAAGAAAGGGAACAAACGCTCCACCCCTGTACCATCAGAGATTTTACGAACGGTAAAAGTAGCTGTGGCTCCAGTTCCTTGGGTTTTAATCACATCCCCACGGAAGCTTTGGATACGCTCTTTACCACCCTCTACAATCTTGTAGTTTACAGTGATATTATCACCAGCCTTGAATGCTGGATAAGATTTCTTTGCTGTTAATTGCTCGTGTACGAAGTTTACTGCTACGCTCATAATTCATTTTTTTTGCGGAGGGCAAAGGTAGGGTTACCCATGCTATTCTCCAAATAATTTGATTCAAATATTAAAATCCATGCTTTTTAGGGACTGTTCTCCTTGTTATGCGCCTATCTAGCAATGTTTACAGCTCTCTTTTCACGGATGACCGTTACTTTGATTTGACCTGGATAGGTCATTTCAGTCTGTATTTTTTGTGCAATTTCAAAGCTCAATTGGTCAGATGATTGGTCGGTCACCTTGTCTGCTTCAACAATCACCCTTAATTCACGTCCGGCTTGGATCGCATAAGCTTTCTCAACACCTTGGTAACCAAGTGCTAAGTTCTCTAAATCCTTGATACGTTGGATATATTGTTGCATGATTTCACGTCTTGCACCTGGTCTTGCACCGCTAATAGCGTCACAAGCCTGGATGATTGGAGAAATCACATATTGCATTTCCATTTCATCGTGATGGGCACCAATGGCATTCACCACCGCTGGATTTTCACCGTATTTCTCGGCCAATTTAGCCCCTAATAAGGCGTGGCTTAATTCAGTTTCTTCGTCTGGGACTTTACCAATATCGTGTAATAAACCTGCACGCTTTGCCAATTTAGGATTCAATCCTAATTCAGCTGCCATGATACCACATAAATTGGCGGTCTCACGTGAGTGCATTAATAAATTCTGTCCATAAGAAGAACGGAAACGCATCTTACCAATGATACGAATCAACTCTTTATGCAAACCATGAATACCTAATTCAATCACAGTTCGCTCACCAATTTCTGCAATTTGCTCTTCTAATTGACGACGTGTTTTATCTACGACTTCCTCGATACGTGCCGGGTGGATACGACCATCAGCAACCAATCTTTGTAAACTTAAACGAGCAATCTCTCTTCTCAATGGATCAAATGAAGACAATAAAATAGCTTCAGGTGTGTCGTCCACAATTAAGTCGACGCCTGTAGCAGCTTCGATGGCGCGAATGTTACGACCCTCTCTACCAATGATCTGGCCTTTCATTTCGTCAGACTCCAAATTGAATACAGTTACCGTATTTTCAATGGCTACTTCGGCAGCTGTTCTTTGAATCGATTGAATGATGATTTTTCTAGCTTCCTTATTTGCTTTTTGTTTTGCATCTTCAATGATGTCTTGTTGTAAAGACAAAGCCTGCGTTTGCGCTTCGTTCTTTAAACTTTCAATCAATTGTTGCTTCGCATCTTCTGCTGTCAGGTTTGCAATTTTTTCAAGACGTCGGATATGCTCTTCCTGGTGCTTCTCTAATTCGCCACGCTTGATATTCACTAAATCAATTTCACGATTTAATTTCTCTTTAATGGCTTCGTTGTCGTTGATTTGTTTATCTAAAACAACTGCCTTTTGATTGATACTTAATTCGTGTTGCTTAATTCTATTTTCAGCTTCACCGATTTTCTTATTCTTCTCTAACAAATCACGATCATGATCTGCCTTCAATTGTACAAAACGCTCTTTGGCTTCTAATTGCTTCTCTTTTTTGATGGTCTCGGCTCTTAATTCAGCCTCTTTTAAAATGCTAGCTGCTTGATTTTCTGCGTCTTCTACTTGCTTTTTAGTGTTCTTGGCGAAAACAAAACGCCCTACGAGTATCCCGCCTAGTCCAGCGCCTACTCCGATGATCAATAATAATATTGTTTGGTCCATTGTTTAATCTTGTTGTGTTAAAAAAAATCGCCCTACTTCTCCATTTAGGTTCGGCAACGAAGATAAACAATTAATGTAAAGATTGGTCCGAATAGACCCAATAATGTGTTATAAGTTAGTATTTACGAGCACTTTATCAATGGATGCAGTCATGCTATCAATTTGAGCCTCTATTGCATCTATTTCATAGAGGTTTTGGCCATTTTGCTGCTGTTCAGTGGTAAACCATAACAAGACCATCGAGATATAGTCCTGGGTATCGCTCCCTGCATATAGCCCCTTGTACTCCATCAACTTCTGGTTGATCAAGGCAGCTGTTTTTCGCACCGCTTCCTCGTCCTTAGGGCTAATTTTAACCCTATAATTCCTGTCTGCAATCAATATATTAACAGGGATCAAATTTTCTGGGGTATCGTTCAGTTGATCAGACATATTTAGGGATTCAGGTTTTGAATACAATGATCGATTTCTTTGATAAAATCGTCGATTTTCTTGTTCAGTGCAGCTTTTTCAGCAGGATCCATTTGTTGTGCCGGACGCATCTGTGCAGTAATTAAAGCAGCTTGCTCATTTTTAAGTGCATTTTCGAGTTGACCAATCGTAATCAACTGTTCCTCCAAAGTCCCCTTCAATTGATGGTTTTCTTTCTCCAAAGCAAGTTGTCGCTTGAGCAATGCTTGCAGTTTTTCTTGAAGGCCTAATAAAGCGGTCTGTAGAGCAGACATGGGACTTTGTTTATGACTTGAAATTAATTATTTTCTAATTGTTGCTTGAATATTTTTTTCAAATGCTGCAACTAATTTTTTCATCATCCCGTCAATCTCTGTATCCGTTAATGTGGCCGATCCCGCATTGAAAACAAAATTAATAGCAACCGATTTTTTATTCAAGCCCAATTTATCACTTTCAAAAATATCAAATACACGTGTTTCTTTCAAGGCATCTAACTGCACGGTTTTAATGGCTTGTTCAATCGCCGAATAAGCCACGGTTTCGTCAATCACCAATGCCAAATCTCTTTCGACAGATGGATATTTAGAGATCTCTTGGTATTTTACCGAGCCAGATAAGTATGCATTCAATAAAGTAGCTAGATCAAAATTTAAAAAACCTACTGCTTGTTTGATGTCGAATTGTGCTAATTTTTTAGCACCCACCAATTCAATTGTTCCAAGGACAGTCTTTCCTGTGATAACTTCGAAACATCCATGCCCAATTGGATTGTAATTGACTTTTTTTAATCCCAACAATTCACAAAGCGCCAAGGCAATCCCTTTTAATACAAAGAAATCCTGCTCCGCTGCTTTTGATCTCCAGCTGTCTTGCACTTGTTTGCCCGAAAGATAAATGGCTAAAACTTCTTGTTCCTGATAGTTACCTGCACCGGTCTTCGCATATATTTTGCCCATTTCAAAGAAAGAGATGGACTCGTTTTTTCGATTGTTATTATAAGCAATGGTCTCTAAACCCGTTTCCAACATCGTTGGACGCATCACATCTAAATCTGCACTTAAGCTATTCAACATTTTAACGGTTGTCTCTAACTGTGCTTCTGTAAAATATTTACTATTGGTAATGGAGTTGGTTAAAATTTCTGTGTAACCACGGCCTACTAAATAATTGGCAATTTTATTTTTAAAATGCTCTTTTGTTTCTAGTAAATCCACCGAAGGACTAATGGTAATAGCGGTTGGAATTTCGATATTATCTAAGCCATCAATACGTAAAATCTCCTCTACTAAATCGGCTGCAATGCTAATATCAGGCTTGTTAAAAGGCACTGCCACTTGAATATGATCAGCATCTTGATGCAATAGTTCAAAACCTAAACTTGTTAAAATTGCCACAGCTTTATCTGCTGCATATTGCTTGCCACTTAATTTTTTTAAGTAAGCAAAAGTCATAGCAACTTTCACTTTCTCCGCAGGACTAGGATACACATCTACCACTGGACTACAATTACCCCCAGCAATTTCCTGAATCATTGCTGCTGCTTTCTCTAATACTTTAACGGTATTTGCAATGTCTACGCCTTTTTCAAAACGTGTTGCCGCATCTGTTCTCAAACCATGGTGCACCGATGTTTTACGAATATGTACATTTTCAAACCAAGCACTTTCTAAAAAAATTGCATTCGTAGATGTACTTACCCCACTATGTAATCCCCCAAACACACCTGCGATACACATAGGTTTTTCGGTATCACAAATCATTAAATCCTGCGCAGTTAACTTTCTTTCTTTTTCATCTAATGTGGTAAATAAGCTGTCTTGCAGACATTTTTTCACCAATATCTTTTTCCCTTGAATTTTTGCTGCATCAAATGCATGCAAAGGTTGACCAGTTGCATGTAATATGAAATTAGTGATGTCTACAATATTATTGATTGAACGTGCGCCAATGGCTTGTAATTTATTCTTCAACCAAGTTGGAGATGGACCCACGTTTACCCCTTCAATTAAAATACCACTATACCTTGAACAGGCTTCTGGATTTTCTATCACCACCTCCAATGGGGCAATGGCCGAATTGATGATGGGTGCTTGATTCAATGGACTAATTGGTGCTGCTTCTTTAGCATGGTAAGTCAAATAAGCGCATACATCTTTTGCTACGCCGTAATGACTCATCGCATCCATCCTATTTGGGGTCAAGCCTATTTCATATATCCAATCTTGATCATAATTATATAGTTCGGCTACAGGGGTTCCAACCTGGATGGATGGATCTAATACCATAATGCCTGCATGATCCTCACTTAAACCAATTTCATCTTCTGCGCAAATCATCCCTTCACTTTCTTCTCCTCTGATCTTAGCTAATTTCATGGTGATGGACGCACCTGATTTTGGATAAATCGTTGTGCCTATTTGAGCTACCACTACTTTTTGTCCCACAGCAACATTAGATGCACCACAAACAATATGCAATGGTCGGGCTCCACCAACAGCTACTTTAGTCAATTTTAATTTATCTGCATTAGGATGTTGCGCCAATTCAAGTATTTCTCCAACTACTAATCCTTGAAGTCCTCCTTTAAAATTTTCATACATCTCTAAGGATTCAACTTCTAAACCTATCGATGTCAATATGGTGGATAATGCTTCTTTCGAAATTGGAGCTGGTAAATATTCACACAGCCAGCGATAACTAATGGTCATGATGCTACTTTAAGGTACGATTCAAAAATACAATTTTATGTTTAAATAACCCGTGTATAACCTATGAATAACCCGTGAATAACTGTAATTTTAATGTGCAAATCCCCTTAGAATCGGCTGTGAATAAGCAAGTTGGATAATTAAATTTCGAGATGCCGATTTTTGAAGGGATTTTCGTAGTAAGAAAAGCAAGTATCATTATGGCCCTACCCAACCTCAATACAAGATCAACAACGAGAAAAAAAACTAGTTCTGTAGATGTGAGTGCCATGATGTATGGGAAAATTCCACCACAAGCCAGAGAATTAGAGGAAGCGATCCTTGGCGGTATTCTTTTAGAGAAAAGTGCATTTGATACGGTGACAGAAATATTGAAGCCGGAATGTTTTTATGTAGAAGCGCATCAAATGATTTTTCAGTCGATGCAAAGTTTACAACAAAAAAACATGCCTATTGACATGTTAACTGTGGTAGAAGAATTAAAAACTCGCGAGTATTTAGATCAAGTAGGTGGCGCTTATTATATCTCTAAATTAACCAACGTCGTTGTTTCTACTGCAAATATTGACTCGCATTCTAAAATTGTTTTACAAAAATTTATTCAAAGAGAATTAATCAGAATTAGCGGAGAAATCATCAGCAACTCTTACGAAGACAGTACAGATGTATTTGATTTGCTAGACGAGAGCGAAACAAAAATGTTCAATATCACGAACAATTATCTAAAGAAAAACTTTGTAGATATAGGTGAAGCTTTGGCAAAATCTATTACACGTATTGATGAACTTAGAACTAAAAAAGACGAAATATCTGGCGTACCTAGTGGATTTGCATCTCTAGATAGAATCACTTTTGGCTGGCAGCCAACAGATTTAATCATTTTAGCAGCCCGACCTTCTGTGGGTAAAACCGCATTTGCATTGAACCTAGCGCGCAATGCTGCTTTGCATCCTACAAAACCACAGGGTGTTGGATTCTTTAGTTTAGAGATGAGCGCTTCTCAGTTAGTACAACGTATTTTAAGTGCGGAGAGCGAAATTAAAATGGAGAAGATTTCCAGAGGTAAACTAGAAGATTATGAATACCAACAATTGCATACAAAGGGAATCAATCGATTAGAGTCTGCACCTATTTATATTGACGATACTGCTGCCTTGAATATTTTTGAGTTCAGGGCAAAAGCAAGAAGGTTGGTAAATAAGCATGATGTTAAAATCATCATCATTGACTACTTACAATTAATGAGTGGATCGGGTGATAGAAATTCAAACAGGGAACAAGAAATTAGCAATATCTCTCGAAGTTTAAAGGCCTTGGCGAAGGAACTCAATGTACCTATCATCGCCTTATCACAGTTGAGTCGTGCTGTGGAAACCAGAAAAGAAAGTAAGATGCCGCAGTTGAGTGATTTACGTGAATCTGGTGCGATTGAGCAGGATGCAGACATGGTGATGTTCATTTACAGACCAGAATATTATGAAGTAATGAGCAATGAGATGGGCGAATCTACCATGGGCGAAACACATATCAGGATTGCGAAACATAGAAATGGCTCATTGGATTTAATCAAACTGAGGGCGAGATTGGATGTGCAGAAATTTGAAGAATGGGATGGAGATACTGGTATACCAGGACTAAGCAATAATTATAAACCCCTCTCCCAAAATCTAGGTGCAGGTGATGCACAAGATGGTGGAAGATTTTTTATTCAAGGAAGTAAAATGAATGGCGGAGAATTTGATGATGACTCAAATGATGATCAACCATTCTAAACTGTATCTATGTCTGTTCCTTATTTTTACGAACCATTGATTGCCACTGGCATGACGCAATTTACTATGAGTGAGCCTTCTAGTAAACATTGTATTCAAGTGCTTAGGATGGATGTGGGTGAAAATATAGAGCTCACCAACGGACAAGGTGGATTGTTTCAAGCAAACATTCTGGTAGCGCATAAAAAAAATACCCTTGTCACTATTACCAAGGCCATTCAAACAGAGCGTCCTACACAAAAATTACATCTAGGGATTTCGTTATTAAAAAACGCTGTACGCTTAGAATGGCTTTTTGAAAAAGCAACAGAGATTGGCGTGACAAGTATTACCCCTTTAGTTTGTGAAAGAACGATCCACGAACGTTTTAAAACCGAAAGGATGCAACAGATTATTCAATCTGCCATGATTCAAAGTCAACAAACCTGGTTACCTATTTTATCAGAACCTATGCCGTTATTGCAATTCATAGCAAAGCAAACTGCTACTCAAAAACTCATTGCACACTGTGAACCTTTGCCTAAAACAAGCATCCAATCCATTGAGACAAGTGATGACTTATTGCTTTTGATTGGGCCCGAAGGCGATTTTTCGCCATCAGAAATTGAAGCAGCCATTACCAAGGACTTTATTCCAATTGATCTTGGCCCTACCCGACTCAGAACAGAGACTGCAGGTATTTTTGCATTAAGTTGCTTAAAAAATTTCTAATTTGCAAATATGAAAGTCATTGAAGTCAATACACCCGAATTAGATCATTCCTTTGTAATAATCAATGCCCTTGTCAATAAGGACAACCCAAACTATATTCGACCATTGGACAAGGAAGTGTTGGACACTTTTAATCCAGCAAAAAATAAATTATTCAAAGAAGGTGCTGCAAAAAGATGGATTGTTCAAGACCAAACAGGTAAGACCCTTGGCCGTATTGCGGCATTCCATTATAAAAAATATATCAATAAAGGCACCGAGTTTCCAACTGGTTGTGTCGGCTATTTTGATGCTATTAATGATCAACTAGTAGCGAACTTATTATTTGATACAGCAAAAGCATGGTTAATATCTGAGGGCATGGAAGCCATGGATGGACCAGTCAATTTTGGGGATCGAGATAAATGGTGGGGGCTCATGGTAGAAGGCTATGACAGGGAACCTATGTATGGCATGTCTTTCAACCCGTCTTATTATGAAGCTTTATTTGCCAATTATGGTTTTGAAAACTTTTATAACCAATATTATTATCGCAAGCCACTATCAGCAGATTTACCTGACAGATTCAAGGAACGCTATGAAAAATTTAAATCAAAGGAAGAATACAGCGTTCAACATTTAGATAAAAAACGTTTGGACAAATATGCCAATGACTTTGTGCATATTTATAATTCGGCATGGGCACAACATGGAGAAGCAAAAGCCATCACAAAGGATCAAATCATGCAACTTTTTAAAACCCTAAACCCTGTGATGGATGAGCGCATGATTCGATTTGCCTATTACAAGGAAGATCCCATTGCCATGTTCATAAATATCCCAGATGTGAATCAATATTTTAAGCACTTTGATGGACAATTAGGATGGAAACAGAAATTGCATTTGTTGTGGATGAAGTTTAGGAAAACAAATACAAGATTAACTGGATTAGCATTTGGGGTGGTGCCAAAATTTCAATCTCTAGGTATAGATAGCTATTTAATCTACTCCACTTCTTTACTGCTGCATGAACTCAAAATGTACAATGAATATGAAATGGGATGGGCCGCAGATTGGAATCCAAAAATGGTCAATATCTACAAAAGTCTTGGCGCCGATCCAAGCAGACATATGGTGACATTGAGACATATTTTTGACACCCAAAAACACCCTTTTGAGCGTCATCCTGTAATGGAATATAAGAGCCCAAGTCAAGCCAGTTAGGGATTTCATAAATAGGGGATAAGATTTGCGCCCTAGCTCCAAAAATTACCTTTTGATGCATTATATTGCAGCTCAAGTATGGAGAATTTTATCGTATCAGCAAGAAAGTATCGTCCTCAAAACTTTAATACCGTTGTGGGTCAGGCACATATCACAACTACATTAAAGAATGCGATCTTAAACCAACATCTAGCACATGCATTTTTGTTTTGTGGACCAAGAGGTGTAGGTAAAACAACTTGTGCGCGTATCCTTGCAAAAACAATCAATTGTACACAAATCACAAAGGAGGGCGAAGCTTGTAACAAATGTGAAAGTTGCGTGTCTTTTGAAAAAGGCGCTAGCTTAAATATCCATGAATTAGACGCAGCGAGTAATAACTCTGTAGATGATATAAGAACACTTGTTGAACAGGTTCGTTTTGCCCCACAGGCTGGCAAATACAAAGTGTATATTGTGGATGAGGTCCACATGCTAAGCGCAAGTGCTTTTAATGCATTTCTAAAAACATTAGAAGAGCCCCCACCCTATGCGATTTTCATTTTAGCGACCACCGAAAAACATAAAATTCTTCCGACTATTTTAAGTAGATGTCAAATTTTTGACTTTAAAAGAATTGTGCCAGAAGATACCGTAAAACACTTAGAGGAAATTGTAGCGAAAGAACATATTAAGGCCGAAAGAAACGCATTGCAACTGATTGCTCAAAAAAGTGAAGGTTGTATGAGGGATGCATTGAGTATACTTGATAAAATTGTAAGTTTCTCAAATGGCGCATTGACTTACGAAAATACTCTAGAGCACTTAAATATTTTAGACGAGGGTTATTTTTTTAAATTATTAACCCACCTTACAGAGGAAGATCTAACAAGTGCCATGTTATTGTATGACGAAATCAACCAAAAAGGTTTCGAAGGAGACACAGTGCTATATGGTATGGCTGCATTTATTAGAAATATCCTTGTTTGTAAAGATAAAGCCAGCGCGCATTTACTTGAATCTATAGAAGGTTGGAGAGATCAATACCTGGCTGCTGCCCAAAAAATAAGTACCCCTTATTTGGTAAGTGCTTTGAATATTTTAAATGAAGCAGAGATTCAATTTAAAATGGCTCGCAATAAAAGATTGCATGTAGAATTGGCCTTGATTAAACTCAACTTTTTACAACAAGCAATTGAATTAAGTATGGAAGACGGCCAGCTAGTAAAAAAAAAACTAGTTGATGCGCATTACCCTATTCGCACCAAAAAAATCATTCCTTTAAGTAATATTGTTGTCAATACTGAAGCTAAGTTAGTCATTGAAACAGCAGCGTCAGTTTCGAATCCAGTATCCAATTCAGTTGCTCCACCAAAAGCAGCCACAACTCCTACAGTTCAAAACACTCCAGTTGTCAAGCCAATTGTAAATACAAATATTAATTCAGACAATGCAACTAGTCAACCAGTTGCCCCTAACGTTGGCGGAAAGAAAAGCCTTTTGACCGTATTACAACAAAAGTATGGCAATGATTATAATATTGAAGAAGTGAAAGAAGCGATTTCTCTCAACATAGAGACATTGCAATTATGCTGGAACGAATACGCTATTAAAATGGAACAAGACCTGAAACACTCGGTGGCAGGTACTTTTAGAATTGCTACACTTCAAATAGAAGACCCTACCCATTTTACCATTACCGTACCGGCATTGACTGCTCAAAAATTTGTAGAACAAGAACGAATGCGTTTAATGGAAATCATTTGGGAGCGTTTTCAAAACAGGGCTATCCAATTTAGTATTCTTGTAGATGCGGGCGAAAAAGAGGCTGTGCCATTGCATTTAAAACTCAATAGCAAACAAAAATTCGATCATATTGCAAAGCAATATCCATTAGTGCAACAGTTGAAAGAACGCTTGAATTTAGAAGTGAATTTTTAAAACCAATAGAAGCACTAGAGTTTTGCCTTGGCGAAACCTTTTTGCTTAAGGTATTGAAATACTTTTTGACGATGATCCCCTTGAATGATAATTTCTCCCTCTTTTACAGCGCCACCAGCACCGCAAAAGCTTTTTAGGGCTTTTCCTAATACTTCTAAATCCGATTCGGCGCCTTCAAAACCATACACAATAGTGACCGTCTTGCCTGCTCTATGCTTGGTTTCTAGAATCACCCTAAGCATTTGTTCAGCTGGAGCTAAAGTCTCTTTTGCTGCTTCCTCACTAGGTTGAATATAATCCGGATTGGTACTATACACTAAAGGAATACTTGAAAAACTATTAAAGGTATTTTTTGGCTTCTTACTCATCTTCTTACTTATTACGCATCTGCTTTAGTAGAAATCTTTAAGCGACTAGTTCACCCGCATACTCACAATCACAAAACCTTTCTTAGTGGATTGAAGCAATAAGGTCAAATTAAATTTTTGCTGGCTAGACAATAACTTGCCAGTGAGGTATATGGTATTCCCTAATTTTCTTTCCGCACTTTTTTCAAAACCAACAATATTTTTTTCATTAAAGAACGCTTTGAAGGTTTCATTGGCTTGTTGTGCATTCAAAGGCTTGCTTGCCACTTGATCTAGAATACTCGACTCAACTTGAACATCCCAAAATTGTTGTAAAGCACTAAAGTTGCCTGTTTGCAAATGTTGTATCAATTGTTCTGTTTCATTTTGCGCATACGTGCCAATGCTGCAGTGCAATAGGGCTAATACAACTAGTATTTTAGATATTAACTTCATTTTTGGCTATTATAGTAGGATAAAGTTTGTAATGTGCCTAGTATTTTGAAACTTTGAGGTATAAAAATAAACAAATTATAGGCAACCCTATACAAAGTTAAAGAATATGTCTAAAAAAGTAATATTACTGATCATGGATGGATGGGGATTGGGTCAGGTATCAAAAGCAGATGCAATTCAGCATGCGCATGTGCCTTTTGTTACTAGTCTCTATCAGCAATACCCGAATACGACTTTAGTGACTTGTGGAGAGGAAGTTGGTTTGCCAGATGGGCAGATGGGCAATAGTGAAGTAGGTCATTTGAATTTAGGTGCTGGCCGAATTGTGTACCAAGAATTACAAAGAATCAATGTGGCAATTAAAACTGGTGAATTTGCAAGTCATCCAACACTGATTCAATCTATTCAATATGCTAAGCAAAACAACAAGCCCTTGCATTTAATTGGCTTGGTAAGTGATGGTGGCGTGCACGCACACACTGCACATTTAAAAGCATTATGTGACGTATGTGAGACAGAAGGTTTGACCAATGTATTTATTCATGCATTCACCGATGGTCGTGACACAGATCCAAAGAGTGGACAATGTTATGTGGAATCCTTAGAAACACATTTAAAAAAATCAGTTGGTAAAATAGCGAGTGTAAGTGGCAGGTATTATGCCATGGACAGAGACAAGCGATGGGAGCGGGTTCAATTGGCCTACAATGCCCTGGTGAAAGGGGCTGGAAGTAGAGCTGCAAGTGCACTTGAAGCCATTCAAGAAAACTATACTAAAGACACCACAGACGAATTTATTTTGCCAACGGTGATTATAGAAAATGGACAACCTATCGCAACCATTCAAGATGGAGACGCTGTGATTTGTTTTAATTTTAGAACAGACCGTTGTAGAGAAATCACAGAAGTATTGACTCAAAAAGATTTTCCAGAATTGGGCATGCATGCATTGAATTTGCATTATACAACGATGACCAAATATGATGAGACATTTAAAGATGTACATGTGGTATTTGAAAACGATAATTTAATCAATACACTAGGAGAAGTATTGGCAAAAAATAATAAAAAACAAATTCGAATTGCTGAAACAGAAAAGTATCCTCATGTAACTTTCTTTTTTAGTGGAGGACGTGAGCAACCCTTTGAAGGCGAAACAAGAATCATGGCGGCATCCCCTAAAGTGGCCACGTATGACTTACAACCAGCAATGAGTGCAGCTGAATTAACAGATAAAATCTTGCCCGAAATCAATGCCGGCAACCCTGACTTTATTTGCCTAAACTACGCCAATGCAGATATGGTAGGCCATACAGGTGTTTTTAGTGCCGTGGTGAAAGCAGTTGAAACAGTAGATGCCTGTGTCGAAAAAGTAGTCACTGCAGGTTTAGAAAATGGGTATACTATTTTCTTAACAGCGGATCATGGAAATGCGGATTATATGATAAACGAAGATGGCAGTCCAAACACAGCCCATTCAATGAATCTAGTTCCATGCTTTATTATTGATAAAAATTGGAAAGGCGCCATTCAACCAGGTAAACTAGGCGATCTTGCACCCACCATATTAAAGATGATGGAATTACCCATTCCAGAAGAGATGACCGGAACGGTTCTAATCCAAGCATAAAAAATGCTACCCTAAAAAACAAAATGAAAATACATAAAGCTACTTACCTCATATCGAGTCCTAATTATGACCAATGCCTTGTTTTACAAGCGCCTGAATATGCATTCATTGGCCGAAGCAATGTAGGCAAGTCCTCTATCATCAATGCTATTTGTGGTCAAAAAGGATTGGCTAAAACCTCTTCTGCGCCTGGAAAGACGCAATTGATTAACCATTTTGAAATCATCAGCAATGAAGTGGTGAAAGGGCGTCCCGAAAAATGGTATATCGTGGATTTACCTGGATATGGCTATGCTAAAGTATCTCAAAGTAGCCGTCGTAGATGGGAGCAAATGATTGAAAACTATTTACGAAAAAGACCCAATTTAAATATGGTCTTTGTATTGATTGATTCTAGACATAGTCCTCAAAAAATTGATATCGAATTCGTTGAACAATTGTTTCAATGGCAGATACCATATACCCTTATCTTCACTAAATCAGATAAAGAAAAGCCAGGTGTTGTAAAACGCAATGTAGAAGCGTTTTTTGAAACATTAAAAACAATACTGCCTTATTTACCTGAAGGATTTGTGACCAGTGCAGAGAAAAAATTAGGCACCGAAGAAGTGCTTGACTGTATTGCACGCTACAACTTACTCTATAACGAAGACAAAGCCTCCCACTAATATGAAAATTCTGATCCAATACATTAAGCCATTTAAAGGCTTGGTTTTTTTAGCCTTTTTACTTGCCGCCATCAACCAAACTTTTTCCTTATTCGATCCAATGATCTTTGGAAAATTGATTGATGGATTTGCAAAAAACCCATTTTTAGACCCTACTGGCAACGAACGTACACAAGCTATGTTCTTAAAAGGCGTAGGCAATATGTTGTTATTATTAGTTGGAACGGCCATGGTGAGTAGAATTGCAAAAGCTTTTCAGGACTATATCGTGAATGTGATTATCCAAAAATTTGGTGCTGCCTTGTTTACAGATGGATTAAGACATTCCATGCAATTACCTTATCAAGCTTTTGAAGATCAAAGAAGTGGCGAAACCTTATCTATCCTTACCAAAGCCCGTGCTGATTGTGAAAAATTCATTAGCTATGTGATCAATGTAGTTTTTGGTATTGTAGTAAGTGTGGTATTTGTTTCTGTATATGCTACTCGTTTGCACTGGTCCATTGTGCCAATCTATATTGGAGGTGCAAGTATGATTGCTTATGTCACTAATTTATTAAGTAAGAAGATCAAAGTCATTCAAAAAAATATCGTAAAAGAAACGACTAGTTTAGCAGGTACGACGACAGAAAGTTTAAGAAATATTGAATTGGTGAAAAGTCTTGGTTTGACGACTCAAGAAATTAATAGACTCAATAACAATACCTATAAAATCTTAGCATTAGAATTAAAGAAAGTAAAAAACATCCGTTCCTTGAGTTTTATACAAGGCACGATGGTCAATGCTTTGAGACAAGTCATTACATTCACTTTAATGTGGTTGATCTTTAAAGAAATTTTGACAGTTGGTCAATTGATTTCATTGCAGTTTTATAGCTTCTTTATTTTTGGACCATTGCAAGAAATTGGCAGTATCATCCTAAGTTATAGAGAAACCGAAGCCTCTTTGAATAATTTTGATGCCTTAATGAAAAAGCCAATTGATACGCCACCAGCAAACCCAATTGCGATTGGCGAGATTGAGCAGTTGGCTTTTAAACAAGTTGGTTTCCAACACCAAACTGCTAATTTTAAAGCGATTGATCAGATTAGCTTTGAAGCCAAAAAAGGCGAAACGATTGCATTTGTTGGACCATCTGGTGCGGGAAAAAGTACTTTAGTGAAATTATTGGTTGGTCTATATGAACCTCAAGAAGGAGAGATCTTAATGAACGGCGTGCATACTGCACAAATTGATATGAGTGCACTTAGAAATCAAATTAGTTTTGTGACCCAGGATACACAGCTTTTTGCCGGTACTATAAAAGAAAACTTAGCATTCGTTGCACCAGCTGCTACTGAGGATGAAATGCTACTCGCTTTAACCAAAGCAAGTTGTGCCAATATTTTAGACAAAGGTGGCAATGGATTAGCGACTGTGATTGGTGAAGGTGGTTTGAAATTAAGTGGCGGAGAAAAGCAAAGACTCTCCATTGCTAGAGCTTTACTTAGACATCCACATTTATTGATTTTTGACGAAGCCACTTCTTCATTAGATAGTTTAACCGAAGAGTCTATTACAGATACCATCCGTGACCTATCTAAAGAAAGAGAGCAAATCACCATCATGATTGCGCACAGACTGAGTACCATCATCCATGCAACAAGAATTTATGTATTGGAAAAAGGCAAGGTGATTGAATCTGGAAACCACCAAAGTTTACTAGAAGAAAAGGGATTGTATTATGCCATGTGGAGACAACAAATTGGTGAACGTAAAGGAAATTAAGTACAATAATTAATTATTTATCGCCTCTTTCAAATCTCTTTTTTAAGTATTCCATGACAGTAGGGTCTTCTAATCCTTCCATATCACTTAATTCCAATTCGATTGCTTTTGTGCTTAATCGGATTTCAAGCAAGGAGACTAAAATAGATACAGTAAACGTAAGCAAGCTCACAGCAAAAATAAATTTTGCAATCGCTTGGTATTGAATGAAAATAAAAAACATCGAAAGCAAAGACAACAATAAGGATGCGACTCCATAGGTTTGCATTCTTTGGATCAATTTAATTCGATATTTAAGGTTCTTAATTTGACTAAATATCACCAATCGATTTTCCTGCTGTTGATACTTTTCATGTAAAGCTCTTACACGGTTAGACAAAGCTAAAAATCGGTTGGTATAGGCCAACATAATCAGACTAATGGCTGGGAATAATAAAGCTGGGATATTGACTGAAAGTTCCATGATATAAAAATAGTAAAAATAAACCGGTATTTTTGCATTGACCATATGGAGAAAGAGCAGTTTAAGCATATACAATCTAGCATCCCGCAAGAGCCAGGCATTTATCAATATTTTGATGATAAAGGCAAACTATTGTACGTTGGTAAAGCAAAACATTTGAGAAATAGAGTGAGTTCTTATTTCCTTTCCAATCAGCATAATTTAAAAACCATTGAACTGGTTCAAAGGATTGCAGAGATCAAGTTCACCATTGTCAATTCAGAACACGACGCTTTTATTTTAGAGAACGAACTCATTAAAAATTACCAGCCCAAATACAATATCAATTTAAAAGACGACAAGACCTATCCTTATATTGTCATAAAAAACGAGGCTTTCCCTAGGGTATTTTTAACCAGACGAAAGTTTAAAGACGGTTCTACTTATATTGGGCCATTCACACATGTGTTTGCGGTAAGAGAATTGATTAACCATATTCAAGAAACCATTCCTTTAAGAACTTGCACCTTACCCCTCACCCAAAAAAATATTCAACAAGGTAGATTTAAAGTTTGTTTGGAATACCATTTAGGCAATTGTAAAGGGCCTTGTCAAAACTTTCAAACAGAAGCAGACTATGCCAATTCGATTGATCAAGTAAAGCATTTGTTAAAGGGGAATGTAAAGCCATTGGTGCAAAATTTAAAAGAAACGATGCAAGTTGAAGCAGCTGCACTTGCTTTTGAAAAAGCCAATGCTACGAAGAAAAAAATTGATGAACTAGAACGTTATCAAACCAAATCAGAAATTCTAACAAAGCAACAAGAAGCCATGGATGTATTCAGCATCGCTATGGAGGAAGATCAAGCTTATGTTAATTACCTGATGTTACAAGAAGGACGCATCGTTCAAACACATATGTTGCCGCTAAGCACCCCATTGGAAGAATCTAAGGAAACCGTGCTTGCATTTGCCATTCATTATTTTAGGAGCCAACTTGAATCCGAAGCTAAAGAAATAATTGTACCTGTTGAACCTATTGAAAAAGAGCAAGGGATTAAGTACACCGTTCCAAAAATGGGTGAGAAATTGCATTTGTTAGCACTCTCTCAAAAGAATGTAGATTATGCATTAAAGGACTGGAAACATCGACAAGCTTTAGTGAAAGTCAGCGAGCATGCGCCAGTGAATGAGGTATTGATAGAATTAAAACAATTACTTTCATTACCTGCAGTACCCAATCATATAGAATGTTTTGATAACTCCAATTTTCAGGGTGCTTACCCTGTTTCTGCAATGGTCTGTTTTAAAAATGGCATACCTAGTAAATCAGATTATCGAAAATTCAATATTAAAACCGTGGTGGGTATCAATGATTTTGCAAGCATGCATGAGACCGTTTTAAGACGCTATAGTTCGGTCTTACAGAAAAAACATCCGCTTCCTCAATTGATTATCATTGATGGCGGAAAGGGGCAATTAAATGCTGCATTGGATGCCTTAAAAGAATTAGGCATTCAAGATAAAGTCACGACTGTTGGCTTGGCTAAAAATATAGAAGAATTATTCTTCCCAGGAGATAGTCGTTCCATTTTATTGAATTGGAATAGTGCAGCCCATAACCTAGTTCGAAATATTAGAGATGAGGTACACCGTTTTGGTATCACATTTCATAGAGCTCAGAGATCCAAAGGCGCTCTGGAAAATAGCTTAGACCATATTGAAGGTATTGGCCCAAAAACAAAGGAGACCTTACTGACTTATTTTAAATCGGTCAGTAAAATAAAAACCGCGAATCCCAGCACTTTAACTGAACTGATTGGCGCTGCAAAAACTAAAATTTTAATAGCTGCTTTTGAAAAAGAAAAGCAATAAATATTGAACGGCAAATTCAATCAAGCGTTCATAAAAAATGCGACATCAAGATGTCGCATTTTTTATTTCAATCTATACTGAACTAGTATACCCAACGGTCTTGTTCAAAATCAAATATTTTTTGTTTGATCTTATCTCCTTCTAGTAGTCTTTTAGCAGGGTCTTTGAATAAAGCATTCAACATCTTGTCATTGTAATTGTCTAAAGTGGACTTCACGACATAGCCGTTAAAATAACGACTCTCAAATAATTCCTCCCATGTAATTCGGCTAGAAATATTACGTGGATTATACACTTCGGCTTTTGCAAGGCTTGTTCTTAATTCTGGATAGTAAATCCAAAATAAAGGACGCTTGACTACCTTGTTACCTATTTGAATCGAAGCAATTGGTGCGATACCAATGATTCTGCTATACATTCTACTTGTCTTGCTATCAAATATCCATTGTTCCTTTAATCTAAAAGTATAAATAGAATCTGGATTAGGCGCTAAATTGGTATTGTAAATGATGCTGGTATCATACACATTTGGATCCAATACATTTTGAACCAATTGTGTATCCAAGCTTCCTTTTAATGAAGCATTCACTTCGTCTATACTCAATGGTGTTGTAAATCGATCATCCACTGTTGAAAAAGGAACTACGCCGTCTTTTTCTATAGCACGTAATAACACAGCAAAGAAACGTTGGTCTCCATTTTCATCATATGATTGGTACATGAATGTTCTGTTGATCTTTTCTCTTGCATCAATTTCCTCCCAAACAAATTCACTAAACAAAGCGTCTTCTTCTCTTAAATTTTCATAAGGCAATGGTACTCTTTCTTTCACTCCTTTTCTAGAATTGGTTTCAGAGAAAAAAGCATACCCGTTTCTTAAACTTCTTTTATTATTCGCATTAAATCCACCAACCACTGTGGTATCAATATTTTTAGTAGGCTTGACATCAGAAATAGTGGGCGCTGCTACTACTTGATTGCTAGTTACAGGTTTGGTCACCGGTTTTGCGATCACTGTATCTTTAGTCGCTATAGTAGGCGTTGTTTTCTTTTTTGCTCCATAAGAAAACTGCGCATTTGCAGATATCGTCATTACCAAAGAGGCAAGAATGATGCAGCTTATTTTCATTGTTATTTTCATAATTACCTATTTATTAAGTTCAAATCTACCTTGTCATTTACGCTGGTTCCTATTGTAAAATAAAACTGATTGTTTGGTCTAATTTTCTTGATCCACCACCCGGCTCTGACACTTTTATTTCTCCAATAGTGACCGATGTACCGGCTTGGCATCTTCTAATCAAAGCAGTTGCACCACCGGAGAAAGCTGGACCATTCACTTCTGCAAAATCTGGCTCATCAAATCCTTTGCCAGTTGCGATTACAATGAATGAAAGTACATTGAATTTTACACCTTCAAAAACAAAGTCTCTTAAATCTGCAATGACTCCACCCTGCGCTCTAAACTTAGCGGCTGGCATATTGCCTCCTGCACTTCCTCCCACAATCGCAATTGGATCTGGTATTCTTTTTACAGGGATGGCTAATTTTTGTGTTTGTTTGCCATCATTTACAGTCACAACAGCTGTTCCAGTTTGCGTAGAAGTGACTATATATTGACCAGAACCAACTTTTCTAATACTAGTTCCCGCACCTTCTACGGTCACATTGATTTTTTCTCCTCCACCTCCACCAGTGATACTTAATGGATTGTCTAAACCCTTATAAAATACCCTTGTTTTATCTGTAGACACCACTAAACCAGAAGGTGTTCCAACGGTATACTGCACCTCTTTTTCAACTACTGCAGTTTCTCCATTTGGTTTTAAAAATGAGATACGAACACGTTTTCTTTGTACACCTGGTGTAGCGCCAGCAACTGTTTTATACATTGCAGATCCATCTACACCTACAGGTACCACTACGCCATCTATTGAAATGGTTGGTTTAGCTGCACTACTAAATGCACCCACGCCTGCTGTAATCAACAATTCTTCGCCAGACATTAAGTACTGTGAATTGGATGCTGCAAATGCATTGAATTGATCGTATTCCAATTCTACTTCGCCAATTTCTTTGTGGCAAAACTCTGCAACCTGTGCTTCACTATTTCGAATATCGTTTTGAAACTTCGTTAAAATCGTAATAGCCGCAACACTAGGTGTCATATTAAAATAAGCATAAGCCCAATCCCCTTTACCAGCTATACTTGACGTAGTTGGTATAGATAAGTCTAATGGTAAATTAGGGATCACTTCTTTTGCGATCAAAGGATCAATAGCAGCTAAATTGGCTTTAAATTGAACTAATTTATTGTACAAATCCTTCCCTTTTGATTCCCCCGATTTACTGTTTAAAAATAATCTTGAAGTGGCATCTAAATCATCTTCCTTATATGCTTCTTTGCCATTTTTTGTTTTTAATCCAGACTCCATTTTCAACTCCTGCTTTAATGATTCTACATAAGTGTACATGGCATCAGCATAAGCATGTGCTTGCTCTGCCTTAGGCGCCCAAATAGCAGCCTTTTCGGCCGTTTTTGGATCGGCTAATTTTGTCTTCAAAGATTTATAGATATCTGCATTCTTTCTTTCAATAATATTGCTAGCACTATTTAAACTTTGCTCAATCGTTTTAAATGCATTGAGAATTTCACTAGATACATTTAATGCCAACAGTGCAGTTAACACTATGTACATAATGTTAATCATCTTCTGCCTTGGCTCCTTAGGTAATGACATCTATACTAGATTTTAAAGAATGAAAAAATGAATAAATAAATTAACGCCCTTGCATTGCAATAATCATATTGCCATACACTTTGTTTAATTGAGTAAGGTTGTCAGCTAATAAAGCAATTTGTTCTTTCGCTCTAATCGCATCTTGCGCAGAACTTGACATAGCATTAGAAGCTTCAGCTAGCTTAGTGTAATAGGTATTCATGGCTTCCATGCTTTTACTCATCATCGCGAATTGTTCATTCAAGTCTTTAACACCATCAGTAGCTAACGCAAAACTTCCCAAATTGGTAGAAACCGAACCTACTGAATCCTTGATAGAACTCAAAGCAATAGCTGCATCCTTTGTGTTTATTGTAAAGTCTTTACTTGCTTTTGACATATCTGCTAAATCACCCAAATGCATTGCAGTGTCATTTAATCTTTGGAAACTGGTGCTTAATTTTTCAAAAGCAGCGCCGTCTAATTTGGCCGCTTCCAAATGCGCCATCACTGAATCCACTGCACCTGCTTGTGGCGCATGTGTTGAATCTCCTACTTCTGGCGGTGGCAAGAAAGCATAAATAGTAAAAATCACAGCTTCTGTGATGAAACCAAGAATTAGAGCGTAATCAGCCCAAGATAGATGCAAGATTTTTGCCAATGTAGCTATAATAACTACCGCAGCTCCTAAAGAGAAGAATACGTTAATGATCTTGTTAGTTTTAGGCGAAATAGAATTTGACATTTGAAAAATTTATAAATTTTATAGTATACTTTTTAATTCGAAACAATGATGATGAAATGATGATTATAATTTGAAAGATTTTAATTAATTCTTGGCGCCATAGACAATACACATCTAAATCCAATATATGATTTTGCAGTGTCTTGGTATTCATAATTGCGAGAACTTACTTGACAATTGTACGCAATGTCTTTCCATGAACCACCCCTGATGACTTTTCTTTTCATCAGTATAGGATCCGAATCTTTTGCATTGTATTGTACATCTGGGCTAAAGTCTCCAACAAAGTTATAGCCGCCTTCATAGAATACAGAACTTGTCCATTCAGCCACATTGCCTGCCATATCAAATAATTTGAAATCATTCTCGGTGTAGGCTTTAACTTTGGTCGTATAGACATTGTCATTCTTAGCATTCCCACCAAAATAATCCCCTCTTCCTGGTTTAAAATTAGCTAATAAACGTCCTTCTTTAGTTCTAGTATATGGAGAGCCCCATGGGTACATTGCATTTGATTTTGAATTCCCTCTTGCAGCATATTCCCATTCAGCTTCTGTTGGCAATCGATAGATGCCATCAATTTTTTGATCCCCTCTACCAGGTTTCCCAGCGTAATAATCACTATTATTTGTTTTCCAATGCGTGAATGCAACCGCTTGTTTCCAAGTCACACCCACCACAGGATAATCATTGAAGGATGGATGACTAAAATACAATCTAGTCAATGGTTCGTTATAAGAATAAGAGAAATCACGCATCCAAACCAATGTATCAGGATATACATTTTGCTTTACGGTGATCAAATAATCTCCAAGTGATTGCTCTAATCCTTTTGAAGCTTTAGCGGCTGCTTTTAAATCAACAAATGAATAATTATAAATCAATTTATTGGGATCAATCTCAATTTTTCCTTGAATTCGATTGTCTGGGCTTAATAAAAGTTCATTCAATTTTTCTAGAACCGCCTTGCTATTTAAATTAATTCTTGAAGCTCTTGCCCAATCCACACGAATCGTGTCTTCGTTTTGGTTGATGCCTCCAGCATAAATCGCCAAATATTTCAATGAATCTGCAACATACCTAACAAATCTTCTGTACTGTTCGTTGGTAACCTCTGTTTTATCCATCCAAAAACTTTGAATCGAAACTAATTTCTTTCGATTGATCATCGATAAATCCATCTGTTCATCACTTGCTCCCATATAGAAAGATCCACTTGGGATAGACACAGCCTGAGGGTCAACACGTTTGGCACTGCTATTGCGTTTACCTTTTTTTGATGGGGCAAATGCAATTACAGCAAGTGATAAAATCAAAATGCTCAAGGTCGCAATGGGGAAATTGACCTTTGTATTTTTTAAAAATGGTATCATATTGGTTTAAAACGTTTTTTTTTACAAAAAATTACATTTTAGGGGTAAAATTAGCAGCTTATTTTGGCGCTATTTTTTAAACCTGAATGAATTGATTTTATTATATATTTGAAGTTGCAAATTAAGAAATAAGTTGTTAGTTATTTGCTAAAATCAGGTCAACATGAGGCATGGGCTGGGAGCAGGTCTTATTTTTACATATAAAATATTGATTATCAATGTACTTTTTGTCTTTTAAGAGGGGGATAAGGTCTTCCTGAACCTGACTCAAAATGCGAATTGTATTTGGTAAAAAGACGGCATTCAATGTCGGCAAGCTTTCATGCACAGTTGGACCTACCCCAACCAATTCAGTTATCCCTGTAGACATTTGGTAAAAACTTTGGGCCCAGCAGCCAAAAGAGCCAGGATATTGAAGTAAAGATGGTCGTATTGAATGTATCATTTTTTCGGCGTGCAAGGTCCAATTGGAGAGATCAAAAACCTGACCTAGGTAAAGTAAACCTGAACAGATAAGGGCATTTCCACTTGGCTGAGCGCCATCATAACTTTCTTTTTTTCGAATAATCACATCTTTTTGATAGGATGCAGTGTAGTAAAAATAGAGTCCCTCCTCGTCCATAAAGTGAAGTAACACATAGTCCATCCATTTTTTTGCTTGGATGAAGTAATTAGAGTTGCCTGTGATTTCTTGTAATTGAATATATGCCTGGATCAAATTAGCATAGTCATCTAAAAAAGCGGGCGTTTTTGGCGTCCCATTTGCAATACTATGATAAAAATAATGCGCATCAATATGGTACAAATTTCCTTCCAACCATTGGATACATTTTATCGCAGCATCTTTGTATAATGCATTGCCTGTGGCTGCATGTATTTTACAGAACCCCACTATCAACATCGCATTCCAACCCAATATTATTTTATGATCTAAGGCTGGACGAATCCTGACTGCGCGGGCATCAAATAATTTCTTAACCTCTTTTTGCCAAGCTGGATCCCATTCCTTTTCAATGTCGTTTTGTGTCCAAAGAATATTGGTATGTTCCCAATTGCCGCTTTGTGAAACTTGATAATAGGAAACAAAATCTTCAAAGATAGTAGGATCAATGACTACTTTCAATTCGTCGTACGACCAAGTATAAAATTGGCCTTCCACCCCTTCAGAATCTGCATCTAAAGCGGCATAGTAACCGCCTTCTCCATTGTATAATTCTCTTTGTAAAAATTCAAATGAAGCCTGTATTACATTTTGATAGATGGGCTTTTTTGTAATTTGATACCCTTCGGCAAGCACACCCAAAATCAATGCATTGTCGTACAACATTTTTTCAAAATGGGGTGCCTGCCACATTGCATCCACGCTGTATCTCGAAAATCCACCACCAAGATGGTCATAGATGCCTCCCTGTATCATTTTATCAATCGATCTAATTGCATGCACAATAGATGCCTGATCTTTATTTTGAAAATAGTTTCGAAATAAAACTTGTATCGAAAAAGTTTGTGGAAATTTTGGTGCTACGCCAAATCCACCCCATTGTGTATCCGCATTTTGTAAGATCCTTTGTGCAATCAATTGAAATTCGTCATTTGTTGCGACAGATTCGGCCTCTTGACTTTGCAATGCTTTGATATTGCTTTGCAATAGATGCTGTGTTAAATGTGTGGCCTGTTCTACTAGCTTAGCTCTGTTGTGATCAAAAGCAGCTTGAACCCCTTTTAAAACATCCATCCATGATGCACGATTTTGCATGGCCTGTGGCGGAAAATAAGTTCCCCCATAAAAAGGCTGCCCATTGGGTAATAAAAAAATATTCAATGGCCAACCACCTGATCCAGTCATCGCTTGCAATGCATCCATGTAAATATGATCAATATCGGGACGCTCTTCTCGATCTACTTTAATATTGATAAAATGCGTATTCATGAAATCAGCTACCACTTCATCCTCAAAACTTTCACGTTCCATCACATGACACCAATGACATGCGGCATAACCAATACTAAGTAAAATAGGTTTATCTGCAGCGGTCGATGTGGCAAATAATGTATCTGACCAAGGCTTCCATTGCACTGGATTATGTGCGTGTTGCAATAAGTAAGGACTTGTCTCCTTGATTAAATCGTTGGTGAAATTTTTATTGACACTCATAGAGTGCAATTTAGTTTATTTCTTTTTAGATGCTTGCGCTAAAAACTGATCAAGCCCAGCAAACATACTGGACAATTGAGGACTAGGTACTTTAATATGTAAATTCAAACCTGCATCTTCAATTGCTTTGCAAGTATTTGAACCAAATGCAGCTAGTGTAGTCCCGTTTTGTACAAAATTTGGTTGACTATCATAGAGACTCTTTAATCCACTCGGAGTGAAAAGACATATGATATCAAACTGGTGTTCTTTTAAAAGTGGTTTAATATCACTACTTACCGATCGGTACATATAAGCCAAATCAAAAGTACAGCCATGGTCTTTTAACCAATTCACAATTTCATTGTCTTGTTGGTTTTCACTACATACATAAAGAAATTGCTCATTGGCTTTATGTTTGTTCAACACATCAAATAGTTTTTTATTAGATCCGTCCGCTCCAAAAAACACTTTACGCTTTCTATACATGATAAACTTTTGCAAATACAAAGCAACAGATTCGGTAATACAGAAATATTTTGTGTCTTGACTAATATTGACCTTTAGTTCATCACAGGTTCTAAAAAAATGATCAATGGCATTTTTACTGGTAAAGATGACAGCGGAATAAGCAGGAATTTCGATTTTTGTTTTTCTAAATTCTTTTGCACCGATTGGCTCCAATTCAATAAAAGGTTTAAAAAATAAAGTTACTTTATACTTTCTTTCTAAATCAAAATAAGGGGATTTTTCACTCTCAGGCTTTGCTTGAGAAATTAGAATTTTTTTAATGGTCTTAGTCGCAGTTGCCTTTTTTTCTACACTCATTTCTTTTGCCATTTTAAACTTTCTACAATTAGTAAGTTCCTCCGAAATATTGGACTATCAATTTATATAAAATCAATAGGGGTATGATCTCGAAAGCACAAAGGTATAGAAAAAAATGAAAGGAGGATACATGTAATTTGTTCCTAACAGATGTTAATGAAAATAAGTACCTATATAGTATCAAAAGTACCATTAATAAGCCAGCCCCCCCTATCGCAAAAGGATGTAAGAACGGCTTGGCGAATGCCAAGATTCCAATGAAAGGTATGAGTAGGATACCAAGCACTTTATTGATCATGAAAACTACAAAAATATAGGTCTGGACAAGTTCATTGGTATTGAAAATATAGCCTACAATTGTTAAACAAATATACTTTCCAAGATACAATCCCAAAAAGAATAAACACATATAGAAAAATCCTTCCCAAAAATTGATAGGTAGTAAATGCGCATTAAAAATAACCAATGTGGTCATTAAAGAAAAACTCATAATAAAACCAATATTCATGATCAAAGAGGCCGCACTGTTTTGTAAAAGCTGCTCCCTATTTTGCATCATCCTTAATGAGGATTGACTAAATTGACTAAATAATTTTGCAATATACTGTGGGGCAATTTGAATCAGAAAACTATATAAAAAAATCAATGCAATGATGGCATAAAAAAGAACGTCTTTATCTGGTAATGAAAACTTTTGTTCTATTTTATACAATACATCTTCTGCATTGGATGCTGTCCCTTTTTGATTGTACAACTGATAGGTATGCTGTTTTTTTGCGAAGAAGTTTAGATACAATTGTAAGACATTAAAACTACTATCATTTGGATCTCTTGGTATGGATTGCAAATACAACGCATCGGATTGAATAAATGTTTTTGGAATAATTGGCACATACTTTAACCATAAAGTATCTTTAACCAACAAACTATCTTGTAGGATTACGACTGTATCCTTTGCAACCAATACAGTATCTTTTTGACTTGCTTGCCTCACAAGGGTGAAGCTTGACAATACAAAGAGTCCGATGAAGGCAAATGAACATTTCTTAAGTTGGGCTAACATCTGCTGCAAAAATAAGTATACTAATGCAGAATTAAAGAACAATGCCTAGCTTTGTTGGTAATTCAAATTATGGCTGGCATCTACTTACATATTCCTTTTTGCAAAAAAGCTTGTCATTATTGCAATTTTCATTTTTCTACACAGACAGATACGATACAAGCTTTTGTAGATGCACTCATTCAAGAAATTGAACTTCAGAAAAGCTATATCAACGAGCCCATTGAGACCATCTATTTTGGTGGTGGAACGCCCTCCCTTTTAAATGAGACACAATTAAAAGCAATTCTAGCAGCCATTGATGCCCATTTTGATGTTGCAGCTAACATTGAATGTACTTTAGAAGCCAACCCAGACGACATGCATCCAAACAAATTGTCTGCATGGAAACAATTAGGCATCAACCGTTTAAGTATTGGTATACAAAGTTTTCAGGCCCCTGCTTTGACTTGGATGAATAGAGCGCACACATTGGAACAATCACATGCCGCCATTGCAATGGCAAAGCAAGCTGGTATGCATAATTTAAGTATTGACTTAATTTATGGTACGCCTACTTTAAGTGACCAAGCATTGATAGAAGATCTAGATTGGATTCAACATTACCAAATCAACCATGTCTCCTGTTATGCATTGACTGTAGAAGATAAGACCGCTTTAAAAAAATTGATCGAAAAAGGACAAATCGAGGCGGTGGACCCAGAAAAACAAGCAAGACATTTTGAAATCTTATCTACTAGATTCATGGCCATGGGCATGGAGCATTATGAAATTTCAAATTTTGCTAAGCCTGGTTGTAGAAGTCAACACAATAGTAATTATTGGTCTGGAGAAACCTATCTAGGACTTGGTCCATCCGCACATTCCTTTAATACCATTTCTAGACAATGGAATATTGCAAACAATGCATTATATATTCAGAGTATCGCCAATGGGCAATTAAATTTTGAAATTGAATACCTCACAGAAGCCAATCGCTACAATGAATATATGATGACGAGTTTAAGAAGAATGGAAGGCTTTGATCTGGACTTGATAGAAGCAAGATTTGGCAAGCAATACCTTGAACATAGCATTGCAACCATTCATGATATGCGTTCTAAAAATATTTTTCAGCAAAATGGGAATCAATACAGTTTAAAAAATGAAGCAAAATTTTTAGCAGACGGCATTGCTTCGGATTTCTTTATACTAGGATCTGCTCTAACTCCTTAAAGGTTGAATCTGGCGCTGCTCCTTCCCATAATATTTGATACACTGCATCCATAATTGGCAGCTTTACATGTAAAGTTTGATTCATAGTATGGATACACTTGCTCGCATTGTAGCCTTCTGCCACCATGTTTAGTTCTAATTCTGCAGCTCTAACAGAATATCCTTTACCAATCATATTGCCAAAGGTTCTATTTCTACTATGTAAGGAATAACAGGTCACCAATAAGTCACCCAAATAAACAGAAGCATTGTGATTCATCAATGCTGCTCCACTTGATTCCTTATTTGCAATTTCTTTTAATAATACTTGCATTTCATTGGCGCAATTGGCAATAAAAACACTTAAAAAATTATCGCCATATTCCAATCCATGTGCTATACCGGCACCAAGGGCGTAAATATTTTTTGCAACCCCGGCATATTGCACCCCTATCACATCCTGATTGACAATGGTATTGATATACTCTGATTTAAAATAACTAGCAATGGTGGTGGTGGCTGTTTTGTCCAAGCCAGAAAAAGTCAAATAAGACAATTGCTCAGCGGCCACTTCCTCTGCATGGCTTGGCCCTAATAAGGTAAAGTAAGCTGAAAGCGGAAAATTAAACTTTTGTTCAAGCCATTCATTCAATAAAATATTATGTACTGGTAAAACGCCTTTCACTGCGGAAATAATGGACTTATTTTTAAGGTCTTCCGCTTCTAAGGATGCAAGTGTTGATTCAATGTGGATGGAAGGGACGGCAATGATGATGATATCCGAAGCAGCCACCACCAATTTGATATCTGTTGAAAAACTGATTTTTTGTAAATCAAAATAAGCATTTCTTAAATAATGCGGATTGTGTTTACGTTTTTCAAAATAATCAATATTGGACTGTTGTCTAAGACACCATGTGATTGGGTGGCCATTTTCTGTTACAATTTTTGCAATTGCTGTAGCCCAACTTCCACTACCAATAATACCAATTCGCTTATGTTCCATTATACAAACATAAGAAATTCATAAAAAAAGGGGCGCATTTTTTATATGCGCCCCTTTTTAAAGGTCAGATTTATTTATTAATCTTACTTTTTCTCTTCAAATAACTTTTCTTTTGTAACTACTTTTACCAAAGAACCATCTTTTAAAGTCTTGCTTACAATACTATAAGGTCCGGTGATCACTTGGTCTCCCACCTTTAATCCAGCCACTTCGATAAAGTTTAAGTCTTGAATGTCTGTTTTGACTTTCACCATTTTCACCTTATTATCTTTTTGCAAGACAAAGACCACTTCATTTAACTCTTGCTCTTTTACAGGTTCTTTATCGGTGTTATTATTTGAAGTACTAGACACTTTGGTATCTTTTCCTTTACCATCACTATCTCTTGTTGTCACTGCATTCAATGGCACAGTAATTACATTCACTTTCGATTTGGTTTGTATGTCTGCACTTGCAGTCATACCTGGTCTAAATGGGAAAATGGCATTCTCTTGAATTAAGTCAGCATAACTATCAGTTAATAAGCGGATATGTACTTTATAATTTGCTACTTCAGCGGCAGAACTAACCCCAGATGCTGCAGTGATGGGGTTGGCAATTTTGTACACAATCCCTTTGAATTTTCTATTGTTATAGGCATCCACTTCCACCAATGCAGTATCTCCTAATTTCACTTTAGTGATATCATTCTCACCCACATCCACTCTTACTTCTATACTCTTCATATCTGCAACACGCATCATTTCTGTACCAGCCATTTGGGCAGTACCAACCACACGCTCTCCTTTCTTTACATTCATCAAACTAATGATGCCATCCATTGGAGACACAATGGTTGTTCTGGCTAAGTCTTTTTCTGCTCTAGCCAATTGTGCTTTCACACCTTGAACTTGTGCTTCCCCACTTTTAATAGACTCTTTAGCTGCATTGTAACTAGATTCTGCAGAGCGGAATGTTTGTTCTACTTGTTCGTATTCTGCTCTTGATACAATCTTGTCTGCAAATAATTTTTTATAACGCTCATAAGCCGCTTTTGAACTTTCGTATCCATTTTTTAAGCCACTCAAATTTGCTTTTACATTTTCGTATTGTGCTTTCACCTGATTCACAGAAGCAGTCACTTGATCCCTTTGAGAAGAGTAAATATCGGCATAGATCTTAGCTAAAATTTGCCCCTTAGTTACTTTTGCGCCTTCTTCTACAAATAAGCTTACAATCTCTCCAGAAATGTCTGGACTTACTTTCACTTCGATTTCTGGATACACTTTACCACTAGCATTCACTGACTCGGTGATGGTTCTTAATTCCACCTTCTCTACTGTGACTTCGGTGCCTTCCTCTTTACCAATGACACCCGCTTTTTTAAGTCCCACTAATACAACAACTAGTACTACAAAACCTACGATGCCCCAAATGATTTTCTTATTCATTTTATTTTTTTTACGATGCGATTAATCAATTATAGAGAAAGTGCTTCTCCCTTATAAAACTCAAGTAATTTGATTCTAAATACATACTCATACTGAGCAGCTTTATAATTTACTTTAGCCTTTAAAAAATTATTTTGATTGTTTAATAATTCTATGGTACCTAATAAGCCTAATTCATATCGCTTTGTTGCAAAGCTATAGGCCTTCTCTGCAGATGTGACTGCCTTTTGATTGGCATTCAGTTTATTAAATGCTACCACAGCATTGGTATAGGCGGCATAAATGTCTTGCTTTAACTTTCTCTGTGTATTTTCTTGTTGTAAGCTGACAGATTGGTAATTTAATTTTGATTGCTGATAGGCCGTTTTAGATTGGTTGGCATTGAAAATTGGAATGGATAACTGTAATCCAAAATTCTGTCCAAAGTTATTGTCTAATTGCTTGCCCCATCCTTTCCAAATATTACTAAAATCTCTATTTGCAGTAATGGTATTGTACACAGGACTTTGAACATAATATTTAGCGGACCCTACTGTAACAAATGGACTATTTGGCGAGATATTGCTAAATCCAGCAGACTCAATGCCACTGATATATTTAAATGAATTGGAAAAATTGGAGCTCAAAGAATAACCAAAACTTAAAGTTGGATAAAATCCAGCTTTAGCAACCAATTGATTTTTTTCTGCCGCCTTTAAACGCAGGTTCGCCGCTTTGATATTTGGCAGATTTTGTTCAGCAACACCAAACACATAGTCTGGTTGCAAGTCTGCAAAAGATTGTAATTTAATTTGATCAACTGGTTGCACATACACATCAAATACTTCCGAAGCATCTAAATTTAATAATGCCTTTAAACTTAATTTACTTTGCTCTACATTAGAAATAGCAGTGATATAATTACTACTATCATTCGCTAATTGGGTTTCTAATTCTAATAAATTAATTTCTGGCAACAATCCAACTTCTACGCGCTTTTTTGTTGCAGCTAGTTGTTCATTTGTTTGTGCAATTTGAATTTTAGCTATTTCTGATTGTTCGATAGTGGATAAGATTTGTAAATAAAATGTGGCTACATTCACCGAGATATCATTAGCCGCTGTTTGAAGATCGGCGATACTTGCCAACCAACTAAAATTAGTAGCAGCTGCAGTATTGCTTAACCTATTGTTATTGTAGACCTGAATACCACCATTTGCACCAAAATTATTATATAAAAATTGCGTGGTCGTGAAGGCGTTGGTTACAGGGTCAATGGAACGTCCTAAACGCATCCCCAAACCAGAAGAACCAGACATGGTAGGCAACTGGTTATATTTAGCCTGATCTGCCTGTAATTTGGACAATCTAGCTTGAATATCTGCTTGTTGAACCGAAATATTATGCTTAATGGCATACTCCACGCAAGTTCTCAAATCCCATTGCTTTGGATTTTGAGCCGTCAAAGACATGCTGAACACTAAAAAAATAAAAGAAAAAAAGTATTTCATTGCTGGTATTGATATTGATAGATTCCTATTTTGCTTTACAAAAGTAGTGCAAACAGCAAGCATTGTCTAATTTTTAGACAAACGGATATCCATATGGCTGAATAGCTATGGGTAAGTATAAAAGGCTTCCCCTAAATCTAGGAGGTCTTTTTATAATAAAATAGGCGATACAATATCAAAACAATCGCCACCAAGATGACTGCTGTTAGAGCAGCATAGGGTTTATCAATGACCACCGCAACTGCAACAAAAGCATAGGACAAAACAAAAAGGACACAAAATATTGGCGTCCAGCGTTTCAATCCCCCTGTGACAGCATCATCCCCCTGTTTTTTACGTCTTAATATCAACAAAGTGGCAGCCGAAGTACTCATCCCCAAACAATCCAAGAAGATACTAAAACTCAATACATCATCTACCCCTTTTCCAAAAAAAGTAATTAAAATAGTGGTAATTGCAAAAACTGTAAGTCCAGGCACTAAGGCATCTGTGGTTGCATGCTTTTTTTGAAATACTGCAGGCAATACTTTATCCTCACTCATCGCATACATCACCCTTGGGTTACTCATTAATATCACATTCACATAAGCGAGCACACTTAAGACCATCGCAAAATCAAATACTTTGGCACCTAATTTTCCAAACCATGCTTCAAATAAAAGAGAGCCAATGGCATTGGCATTTTTAATATGATCAAAACCAATCACTTTTACATAAGTATAGTTAATTGCTAAGTATAAAAATAAAACGAGTAAAATACCAATTACAATACCTCTTTGCATGGTCTTGGCCGAACTCACTTCACCGCCAAAATTGATGGTTTGTTGATAGCCACCATAAGTAAAAAATACAGATACCAAACTCACTAGTAAAAGTAGCATGCCATTGGTGCCATCATACACATACACTTTTCCTTCATTGAATCCATGTGGCGCCACACTCACACCTTTAAATAAAGAAGTGATGAGTAATAAAATCAAACTGATTTTTACAATCATCAACACATTCTGCGTCCGACTACTTGTTTTTAATCCTAATAAATTAACGATATAAAATAGCCCGACCGAAAAGGAGGCCACACCAATATTAAATAAAGTACCAGAAGGCCTTCCAAATAATAAATCACTTACATAATCTGCGCCTATTAAAGCGACAACAGCTAAAGAAGCTGCATTGCTAATTAAGATCAAGACATTAATAGTAAACCCAACGCCAGGATGGTAACAATGCGCAAATACTTTATAGTACCCACCCATCACAGGCAATCTTTGTCCAATTTCTGCATAAGTCAATGCCCCAAATAAAGCAATGATACCTCCAATGATCCAAGCACTAAAAAAAATGAGTGGCGTGCCAGACTTCGCAGCAATCGTGGCTGGGGTTTTGAAGATACCCATACCAATTACTAAGCTTACCACAATCATGGTTAAGCTAAAAAAATTGATGCTTTGTTTTGCTTTTGTACTCATATAAAATACTTTACACTTTTCTTAAATATAAATATATCAACTTATTGGGAGTTTTCAACAATGGGTTGATAATTAAATACATCTACTGATTTAAAAGAGAATAAGTTTGTACTTGATTAGGTTCATGTAAATGATTAAAAGGGAATCCCGTTAAAACCGGGAGCTATTCCCGTAGCTGTAAGTTCGATGCGAAAGCATTAAGTCAAATCCACTGAAGCAATTTGGGAAGGATGACTTTGAGAAGAACGAGCCAGAAGACCTGCCTGATTAAAGAAATCAACAGCTTTCGGGTAAAAAGCAGGGATTGTAAAAAATTAAGGCCGAAAGATATAAAGATGGTATGCATTTATTTTTAAGATGCTAATCTCTTACGACTATCTCTGACGACTCCTTAATCAATTATGGTTCTCTTTCTCCAGGAAGCTCATTGTTAACTCAGTAAAATGAAAAAAAACAAAACAATGAGCAAAAAAATCATCACGCTCTCGGTGTGCCTTATCGCCACCATGTCCTCCGTCTTTGGACAACAAAAAGACAGTCTTCAAAAAAGTTCTAACACCTCTCAGCTGGAGGATGTCATTGTCACTGCCAATAAAATTGAGCAGAAACAAAATGGAACAAGCAAAGTCATCACCGTGATTACTGCTGCTCAAATTCAACAGAATGCTGGCAGAACTATTGCACAGGTTTTGAATGAACAGGCTGGATTAAGCTTACCAGGCACTTTGAGTAATTTAGGTACCGTTCCCAGTATTTACATGCGTGGTGCCGCATCAGGAAGAACCTTGATTTTATTAGATGGCGCGCCCGTAGGCGACCCTTCTATGATTAGCAATGAATTTGATTTAAACTTAGTGCCATTGAATCAAGTGGAACGCATTGAAATTCTAAAAGGTGCCCAAAGTACCCTTTATGGATCCGATGCCATAGGTGGCGTGATCAATATCATTACAAAATCAAAAGGCGCACCCTTTGTGACTGGTGCATTGAGCTATGGAAGTTATGGCACCAAGCAAGGCAACTTGCAGTTAAATAGCAGTATCAACAAGTTAAAATATACCATTGGTTTTGAAAATCAAAATGCAGACGGATTTTCTTCTGCCAAGGATATCACCAACAAAGCCAACTTTGATAAGGATGGCTATCAAAACAATAGCTTTTTTGTAAAAGCAAAATACCAAATTGATACCCTTTGGAATATACAAATGTCTAGCAGAAAGACTGCCTACACTTCTGCCATAGATTATGGTGGATTTAAAGATGACAAAGACAATGCCTTTAAAAACGCAACCACCATGAGTGGCCTCGTATTGAAATATAAAAAGTCAACAACCACTTTTCAATTACAATATCAGTATACCACACAGAATAGAAATTATCTAAATGATAGCACTGATAAAAAGTATATGATTTACGAGGACAATCAATATGCAGGTAAAACACATTTTGTAGATGCATTTTTATCAACGCCCCTTCATAAAAATTTGCAGTGGATTATTGGTACAGATTTTAGATACGGGTCTTACAACCAAACTTATGCATCTATTAGCAAATACGGCCCTTACAATGATGTATTTAAAGATACCTTTCAATTTCAAAATGCCTTGTATACCTCTGTCTTGATCAATGACAATGCAAAAAAATGGTTGCTCGAATTAGGCGCTAGATACAATAACCACAATCGTTTTGGTAACAACCAAACCTTTACATTCAATCCATCCTATGCATTGAGCGATCAGGTAAGATTGATTGCGAGTGTATCTACAGGATTTAAAGCGCCATCACTTTATCAGTTGAGTTATAATGACCAATTAAAAGCAGAAACCTCTTTTAATACTGAATTGGGTATTTCATTTAGAAAAGGACAAGTGTTTGCAAGAGCCGTCTACTACATCAGAAATATTAAAAATGGGATTGACTACAATTATATAGATTATAATTTTTTTAATTTTATCCAACAAAAAGTAAATGGATTGGAAATTGAGCTACAGCATCCAATCACAAAGCAGCATCATTTTTCATTGAACTATACTTTAATGAATGGACAAGAAACGAATCAAAATAGAGCCACCGCATCTGATACTATCACCTACAATTATTTACTAAAGCGTCCAAAGCACAGCTTGAACGCGCAATGGAATTATACCATCAACAATAAATGGAATGCAAGCTTAACTGGAAGATTTATTAGCAAACGTTTTGATGTAGGCGGATACGCAAGTCCAGATGTGACCTTGAGTTACTATACCTTATTGAACGCGGCCATTCAATACAAGTGGAGCAGACGAGTTGTGGTATTTGCAAATGGACAAAATCTGTTAAACGACAATTTTAGTGAAGTCAATGGTTATAATGCTATTGGTAGAATGCTTCAATTTGGGATACGAATTCAGTTTTAACGAAATAAATTGCTAAAATATCAATAGATGGATGGTATAAAAAGTTATTGTTAACCAAGCTTGGGCTAATTCAAATGCGTTAGTAAATCTAAAAAAGCTTTGTATCTTCATACAAAGCTTTTTTTATGGGATTCAAATTAGATGAACTACTTACAATTGTCTTTACTTTATTTGCTGTCATTGATATCGTAGGGTCTATTCCACTATTAATTGCGATGAAAGAAAAATCAGGCGCCATAAAATCGCTTAAAGTGACCCTTATTTCAGGCGCGCTTATGATATTGTTTTTATTCCTAGGCAAACCTTTTTTACAATTATTAGGATTAGATGTGAAGTCATTTGCAGTGGGTGGTTCTATTGTCATTTTTCTATTAGGACTTGAAATGGTGTTGGGGCATGAAATTTTTAAGGGGGATAAAAATGCACAGTCTGGTGCAGTGGTACCCATTGCATTTCCAATTATTGCAGGAAGTGGAACGCTGACAACCATTATGTCTTTAAAAGCCAACTTTGAAGAAGCTTATATTCTTGGCGGGATTTTAGTTAACCTAATTATTGTCTTCCTTGTTTTAAAATCACTCAACTTTATAGAACGCATGCTAGGCCCAGGTGGACTATTGGCAGTTCGTAAATTCTTTGGCGTGATCTTACTTGCCATTGCTGTAAAGATCTTCTCTAGTAATATAGGCGCTTTAAAAAGATAAATTTTAGTTACTCTATACCTCATTAAAAAAGGGTTAGCCCAAATTGGACTAACCCTTTTTATTAGATATACCATTTAAGTCTTTAGAAACTATATCTAGCTTGAATTAGATAATTTCTACCCATAGCAGAAATACCACTCGCAAAGTATCGATAATTTAAGTCCGCGATATTTTCGATTTGAAAACTGAAATTTAATTTTTTATTCAACTGATAATTTGTGTTGATATTCCAAATTTGCCAAGCTGGCATACCATCTTTTGTTGCATAAATCTCGTTGTCTTCTCCATTTAAGTTATAGTCTTTCATGCGCTTCCAACCATTAAATACCGTAAATAATTCGGCAGAAAACTTTTTTACATCATGCTTTAATCCTATTCTACCATAGGTTGGAGGGATATGGTCTAAAGGCATTTCAATCAATCCATTTTGATAAGTGCCCTTGGTATAAGTATAGGTTGCAGCCAATGTTGTATTAAGTGTAAAGTTGACAGATCCATTGACGTTGAATCCATACACCACAGCCTTGGCTTTATTTTGTGATGCATATACATCACTCATGACACCTTGATATAAAATCGTGCTTGCATTGTTCCATTTAAACTTGTCTACCACCAATGCATTTTTAAACCAGGTATAAAACAAAGAAGCCCCAATGCTATAGCTAGCAGTTGTTTTAGATACATTCAATTCTGTATTGTAAGTATACTCTGGTTTTAAATCCTTGTTTGGTACTACTACATAGCCTGTTTTAGTATCAAAAACTTTTGTCAAATCATCCACATTCGGCGCCCTAAATCCACTGCTTACTCCAAAAGCAAATCTGAATCCATCTGCACCATTGTAAGCCATACCTAAATTACCTGTCATGGCAGTGTTTTTTTGATTGGCATCTGTGAATGGAAAATGCATCAATGAAGTGTCTTTGAAATTGGCATTCAATTGCACATTGTTTAAACGCAAACCGCTATTCAATACCCAATTTCCAGTTAAGAATTGGGTATGTTGTGCATAAATTGCTTGATTGGCCATATTGGTAGGCCCATCGCTATACCTAGTAGTGATTGCGCTTCGTACATTCGTTGCAATATTATTACGATAGGCTGTTGAACCCACATTATTGTAATACGACTCCATCCCAACATGTAGTTCGCTAGATTTACCTTGATGTAATAAATCCACATTCAATCCAAAAAGGTCTACAGCTTCAAATCTGTAATCCTTATTATTTGATTTGAACTTTCGACTTATCCTACTTTCTTCTAAATGCTGATAATTGACATTGGCTGTCAATTTTTGAAAATAGCCATTCAGATTTAATTTGGTTAATTTATAACCAACCATATTACGAACCTGAGGACCATAATACCATTCTGAATACACAGGCAAGCCTTTACTGGTTTCGGTTAAGCGATCATAGCGATTGATATCAGAAGAATTGGAGAATTGTACATTCAATAAATGCTCCGTATTGTCATTCGGCTTGAATAATACTTTTTGTAATAAATCAGTTTGATTGTAGCCGCTTAATTTTTGAATGTTTACAGATGCACTATTGTCTTTAACAACATCTGTATTGTTCTCAGATGCTACATAAAATAGTCTTTTACCAAAATCTGGATAAGCGGCGAGTCTTTTATTCCCCTGACGCATATCACCAAAACTAGTATTGGTAAAGGAAGTCAAATAAGCCCATTTGTCATTGGCAATATTGACATCAATATGTTGGCGTTGTTCATTTTGACCATTGCCATAACGATACACTAAATTGCCATTGATTTTCCAAGGTGTATTTTTTGAAACAAGATTAGATTTATACAATTGGGGCTGTTTGGTAAATAAATTCACTACCCCACCCAATGCATCACTTCCATACATGGTAGAACTTGGGCCATAGTTTATCTCTACTCTATCTAATATCATATTGTCCACAGTAATGATATTCTGCAAATGACCCGCTCTAAAAATAGCGCTGTTCATACGAATACCATCCACCATTAACAATACCCTACTCGCCTCAAAGCCTCTAACAACGGGGCTTCCGCCTCCAGCTTGGCTTTTTTGCACAAAAACCTGACCAGATGCTGTTAAGATATCTGCCGTATTTGCTTGCTGTTGAATTAATACTTTATCGGTTAAGGCAACCACCCTTTGTACGATATTTTTTGAGAGCGTTGGAAACTTATTAGCGTAGATGACTACATCTTGCAATTGCTTACTTGAAGTATCAGATTGCGCCAAAAGTTCCAGACTCATGCCAAAAAATAACAGTACGCTAAATATTAAACGCATGTTGAATTTTTAAAATGAAAATGAAATACTATCAAATGAAGAAAATGATTTGATAGTCCTGTCTTATGTATTAGACAGCTTCTGGCGGATGCGAGATGTCACCTAAAAATCTACTTAAAATTGGCGTAGTTAAAGAGGGATATTTCTTTTTAAATAAAGTATAGTTGAATAAACTTTGGTTATTGAATGAAGGACATTCATATAGAGCAAGGCTAAGGTTCAATTTGATTTTAGAAGAACTGGATTTAGAATGTGCCTCTTTATCCAAATGATTTAGTTTATGTTGATTGGCAACAATGGCTGCTTCTTCTTCATCGGATGCCGCTTTAATCACCCAGCCTTCCTTTGTTTGCTTAATGGAAACAATATCATAAAACATCCCCTTATAACTAAATTCACGGCCCTTCTCCTCCCACTGATACCCTTCGGGTAAAATGGATTTATCTTTTACTACGAGTGTAATTTGATCGCTACTATGATTATCTATTTGATCATCACTATCTACATCATTATTATATTCTTTTGTGAGCTCCTTGGATTCAAAAGTTTTCTTTTTGTTTAGATCGAATTTTCCTGCATCAATACTTGCGAATCTTTCCTGCTCATGTTGCTGTTCCTGAAGCCAATAAAAATAGCTCAAGCTACTTGTTGATAATAACAAGGCGGCAAAACAACATATGGCAATCACTTTTTTCAAGAAACCTAAGGTACGGAAAAAGCAACGAAAATTTAATTGGTAATTTTATAGGTATTTAAAAGTCCTAAGTGTAGCCGAGCCCAGGATCGAACTGGGATTTAGCGCTTCGGAAACGCTTGTACTAACCATTGTACGACAAGGCCATGGTATAAAATTAGTGCATTCTAGCAAATTTCGAGAACCAT
>Ga0209598_10000130_pt1 | contig 57744 bp, 59 predicted proteins | sample M_140807_EF_Meta_FD_187317 | JGI IMG/M metagenome (GOLD analysis project Ga0209598, IMG submission 187317) | Freshwater microbial communities from Lake Montjoie, Canada to study carbon cycling - M_140807_EF_MetaG (SPAdes) (version 2) | ecosystem: Environmental > Aquatic > Freshwater > Lake... | reverse complement strand
GGCAAGCCCCTGCGGCACCCCAAGGGATGGGTGTTCCGAAGCCTGGCAAGGCGGTCACCGCAGCGAGTGCCACTCCGGCGGCTGAAGCCGCCGCTCCGGCCGCGACTGCACCAGCAGCGGCAGCCGGCGCGGCCGCTCCCGCGGTGAAGGGGCCGTCGGTGAAGGGGCCGCCGAAGGGGAAGGTCCCGGCCAAGCTCCAGGGAAACAGCCCGCAGGCCGAGCCGTTCTGACGGACCTTCGTGCTAAGTGTCCGTGGAAAAAGCTTCCGATTTTCCCACCCGCGGCTGGGTGGACCGCTGACGCACGTCCACTGGTCGACCGGAAATGACCATCCTAAAGTATGGTTTTTCCAGAGGATGTTCCGCCGCATTGGGGGCCGGGGCAGATGATCCCAAGCCCCACCAGCCCACAAATCTCCGCCAGCCCACAAAGTCCCGCCAGTGTTGATCCGCTGGCCCTTCTTGGCCATGGATAAAGGTCATTCTTGACCTTTTCCAATTCGGGCCCCCCCTCAAAAGCCGAGGCTTTCCGGGGATTTCGGCCGCCGAACCCACCGGCGGGGCACTCTCTTCGGCGGCGGCGTGGCCTTGGATCGGTGTTCCGTGGGTTGAGTTGGATCGGTTTTGCCGTATCTGACGGTCAGTCTGCCAGCCCCTGCCGGGAAGATGAGATTTGCGGCAGATTCATTGCCTCGCGCGACACGCAGGACTAACCTGTGGGTAGGGGCAAGGGCGGTTGAGGAAGTGGCACGAACGCCTGCCTGCGCTGGAGGTTTGCGAACCAGCGGCGGACGAAACGGCGGCGGAAGAGATCCGCCCTGCTTCGATTCGTGATCCATTCTTGATCGACATCTCACTGATCCATTCAGCTGAGTTCGGTTATTTGCCGGTTGGCTGTGGTGGGCGGAGCCGCCCCGGCACCTCTTCGTCATCCTGGTTTTTTCTTCCTTCTCACGGGGTGAACAGATGGTCCTTGCAGGTTCGAGCCCTGTCGGAAAGCACCGGCACGGTTTCACGCTGGTTGAATTACTCGTTGTCATCGCCATCATCGGCACACTCGTCGGGCTCCTCCTTCCGGCCGTTCAAGCGGCGCGCGAGGCGGCCCGCCGCACTGCCTGCCAGAACAACATGAAGCAACTTGGCCTCGCCTTGTTGAATTATGAATCTTCCACGAAGAAGTTTCCCCCCGGCGTCGTCGCCCCCCAGGATCCTCGCGTCGTCCAAAGCGGCGATCCCTGGAACAAGTACACCTTCTGCGGCACGCTGGTCTATCTGCTCCCCTACCTCGAGGAAAACGCGACGTACCAGCCGTTCTCCGCCAACATGAAGATGAACCCCAACGATTATGTCACGGCTGGGAACGGCAGCGACACGAGGAAGCTTCCCTACTGGAGCTACAACGCGGTCAATGGCGTGACCGGCACTCGGATCGCCGGGCTCATCTGCCCGTCGGACAATGCCGAGTCGGCTCGTAAGTTGGGTGGTTCGACCGATATGTCGCTGTTCTTCATCATGTCGCCGACGATCTACGGTGCCTACGGCGTCACCGACGAACCGCCGGACCCGATCACCCGCAATCACCAGTGCACCAACTACCTGGGCTGCTCCGGTCGGCTCAACGACGATGCGATCTATCTTGGTTTGACCGGGAACAATGCCACGATTGTCGATACCTACAAGGGCATGTTCCGCAGCGCCGAGGCTTCGGCCATGAAGGACGTCATCGACGGTACTTCGAAGGTCATTGCCTTCGGCGAGGTCACCGGGGCCTTTTACGACCAGGCAGGCGCTTCCGCCAATGCCGCAGGTCAGCCCTACGGCAAGATGGGGACGAATCGGATGTATTCGTTCGCCTGGACCTGCGGGCCGGTGCCGATGCACTACATGGCCAAGTCGTTGGGTGGCACGCCCTATGATGCCTCCGACCGCAAATACTACCGCTTCTCGAGCTTCCACTCGGGCGGCCAGATCAACTACGTGTTCGTCGATGGCTCGGTGAGGGCGATCAACGTGGCCACCGATCCTGACACGATGTTGCAACTGGCCGGGAAGGCCGACGGCCAGGCTCTCTCGACGTCGGTCGATTGACCGATTGCCCGACCAAGCTTCCTGTCGGGCCGCCGGCCGAAAGGTCGGCGGCCCGACGAAGCCTTGGGCCGTGGCCCCGAGGTGATCTGAAGATCACCATGTCTCCCGCCTTTCCCGAAGGATTCCAATTGATGACCAGTCGTTGTTTCTCCTGCTGGCTGACGCTGGCAGTCGCCGCCGTAGTTATGGCCTCCGGTTGCTCGGAAACGAAGGCCCCTCCGGCCACGGTTGTTCCGGCTTCCCCGACACCGCAGCCCGGTGGTTCTGAACCTGCTCCGCGCACGCCTCCGAAAGCGACCAAGGTGGTCCCGGCGGAGAGTGCTCCAACTGCCAATGGCAGCCCTGTGGCTCCGGCTCCCGAGCCTGCTGGCAGCGCGGCCTCCAAGGCGAACGCTCCGCGGGTGAACGGGCCGAAGAAGGAGACCAAGGCGCCCAACAAGCCCGCCGCGCCGTTGGCGGACGAGCCACTCTGATTTTCCGGCCCCGCTTTTCCCGGCGACGCTTCAGCGCCTTTCCCTCAGCCCATACTCCGGGCTGGGGAAAGGCGATTGTTTTCCAAGGCCTCGGGCGGTCTATGGGATGGCGTGGGAAGCGCCGCGACTGACGGGAGTTGTTCGCAGTTCGGGCTTCCGCGGCGGGGCCCGGGCCCGACCGATCAGTGGCCGGTCGTATCACGAACGATCGTGTTGGTGGCATCGAGCACGATCACGGCCGGCTGGTGATGGCGGGCTTCCTCGGCGTTGTACTGGCCGAACGCCATGATCGTCAGCCGGTCGCCGGGCTTGCCGAGGTGGGCCGTGGCGCCATTGAGCTCGATCGCCCCCGATCCGGGCGCACCGAGGATGACATATGTCTCGAACCGCTCGCCGTTGGCCATGTTGCCGACGAGGATCCTTTCGTAAGCCCGCAGACCGACTTTCTCGGCGAGGTCGGCGGCGATCGTCAGGCTCCCCTCGTAGTCAAGCGAGGCGGCCGTGACGGCGGCACGGTGGATCTTCGACTTGAGCAGGCAGATGGTCATGGGTGGGGAGGGGATGGGCTCGGCGGCGGGAAGGAGGGAACGGATCGGGGCTGGCCATTAGCGGAAGGTGATGCAGACCGGGGCCGGCACCGGCACCGTCCGGCCGGTGAACGAGAGCTTCCCGGTGGCCTGTTCGATCGCAAACAGGCTCACGCCATGGGAATCCTGGCCGGCCGCGAGGAGCCATTTGCCAGAGGGATCGATGGCGAAGTTGCGGGGTGTCTTGCCGCGGATCGGTTCGGCCCCGAGGAAGGTGAGCCGGCCGGTGGGGGGATCGACGGCATACATGGCGATCGAGTCGTGGCCGCGGTTGGATCCGTAGACGAACTTCCCCGACGGATGGACGGCGATCTCGGCGGTGGAGAATCCGCTCCGGTCGGTGATGCCAGCCGGGATCGTGGCGAGCGTCTGCACCGGCTCGAGGGCCCCGGCCCGGGCATCGAAATCGAACACCGTCACGGTCAGATCGAGCTCGTTGATGCAGTAGGCATGGCGACGGTCGGGATGGAAGGCGAAGTGCCGCGGGCCGCTCCCCGGTGCCATCGTGGCCGCCGTGTGGGGCGCGATCGTCCCTTTCCCGGCATCAAGGGCATGGACGAGGACTTTGTCGATTCCCAGATCGCAGACAACGGCAAAGCGGCCGTCGGGGGAGGGATCGATCGAATGCCCGTGGGGGCCTTCCTGGCGGGCCGCATTGACGCTCTTCCCCGCATGCTGGATGAACCCCGCCGGATTCCCTGCCACCGCCGGCCGGAGCTTGCCATCGGGCTCGATCCCCAGGCAGACCGCGCTCCCGCCACCATAGTTGGCCGCCAGAACGGCCCGCCCCGAGGGATCGACCGACACGGCGCACGGCCCGCTGCCGCCGGACGACTGGTGGTTGAGCTTCGTGAGCACTCCCGTCGCCGGATCGATCGCCAGCGCCACGACGCTCCCGGTCGGCTTGCCGTCGGCGTCGGCGACCTCGGAGACCGCATAGAGGAATGGCTTGGAAGGATGGATGGCGAGGTAGGAGGGATTGCGCAGTTCCGCAGCGAGCGTGGGCTCGGAGAGCGTGCCGTCGGTGGCGTTGAAGCGGGCGACGTAGATCCCGGCCCCCTGCGGAGGGGCGCCGGTGTAGGTGCCGAAGTAGACGAGGCGCGTCCCGTCGGGATCGGCGCCAAACAGCTCCCCCGGCAGGCTTCCGATCGCTGCGGAGGCAAGCAGCCCGGTGAGCCCGAGGCGGGCGACAGATCGGCGGTCGAGTCGGGGCGTGGTCCAGGTCATCGTGGTTCCTCGGGCCGAAGGTGGGGTGGGAATGCGTCCTCCCGGCTCCGTCATCTCCGGGGCCCTCCGGGGACTGGACCGGTCGGGCTGCGCCCGCCAAGGGCCGCCAGGAACGAAATGGGGGTTGGACGCTGAACGATCAAAACCTCATGCTGCCGCCGGCGCACGATCGCGACGCCTCCGGAATCGTACCCCCATGGACCGCGGATTGCACGACCGGGACAGCGCCGCCGCGGCCGGGGAGCGTCGCGCCCCAGCGCGGCCCGGGGATCGGGCCGGGGCCGAAGGTGGCCGCGACCATCAAGCCGCGCGCGCCGCGTGGAACACCCTCGCCCTCGAGATCCATCAGGTGATCGTTCGGGTCGGATGGATCTTCAAGACCGAGACGATCATCATGCCGGCGGTCCTCGACGCCGTGGTCGATTCCGGCACGCTCCGCGGCCTGCTCCCGGTGCTGAATCGTGGCGGCCAGAGCCTCACGCCGCTCCTCTTCTCCGGCCGGCTCTCCCGGGCGCCTTTGAAGAAGTGGGCCCTGATGCGATCAAGCGCCCTCATGGCCGGTTGCTTCGCCCTCCTTGCGGTGGCGTGGATGCCGCTTGCAGCCCGCCGCCCCGACCTCTTGGCGTTTCTCTTTCTCGTCGTCTATGCCACCTTTTCCTCCTGCAACGGGCTCAATCAGCTCGGCGTCGCCGCCCTCCAGGGGAAGCTCATCGCCCCCGGGCACCGTGGCCGGGCGATGCTCGTGAGCGTCTCCCTGGGGAGCGTTCTGGCGATCGCGGCGGCTTGGCTGTGGCTCGGCCGCTGGCTCGAGGAGGCAGACGGCTTTCCAAAGATCTTCGCGGCGACGGCGGCCTTCTTCGGGCTCGCCGCGCTCGTGCCGCCGTTTCTCGACGAACCCCCTGACAGCGGCCATTCGGTGGTCCCGCAGCCCGGCGCGGCGCCGGACCGGCGCGGCTGGTGGGCGGGCTGTCGGGCGGGGATCGATGGCTGGCGGCAGACCCTCGCCGCGGACCCCAGCCTTGTCCGTCTGGCGTGCGTGGCGGCCTGCTTCTCGGCGGTGCTCATGCTCTTCCCCCATTACCAGGCCTTTGCACGCGATCGGCTCGGGAGCCAGATCGGCAGCCTGCTGACCTGGGTCATCGTCCAGAATGCCGCCACGGGGGGAGCCAGTCTCGTGGTCGGCCCGCTCTCTGATCGGCGCGGGACACGGGTGGTTCTCGTGTGGCTGGTCGCCCTCTCTTCGCTGACGCCGCTTTTGGTCACGGGCTTGGCCCGCGGGCCGCATCGAGTGGCGGGGGAATGGTTCTGGCTCGTCTACCTGCCGCTGGGGCTCAATCCGCTATCGCTGCGGCTGTTCACGAACTACGCCCTCGAGTTGGCCCCGCGCCCCTCCGAGCATCCCCGCTATGTGAGCATCGTCGGGGCGGCCCTGGCGGCACCCTTCGTCGTCTCACCGCTGGTCGGGTGGGCGGTCGACCGGCTCGGATTCGAGCCGGTCTTCATCCTCGGGGCCGTGGTGATCGCCGGCGGGGCAGTCGTCGCCGGCGGGCTACCGGAGCCGAGGCAGCGGCTCCCGCCGCCATTCCCTGTGGAAAAGGATTGACGGGCCGGTGGAAACCAGCCCCGCGTCCCGGCCGGGGGAAAGGGGGCACGCCGCGGCCGCATCCGCCGATTTTGCCGGTTGCTCCACCCCCAGACGCCCCCTATCATGATGGGAATGTGGGTCTTTTCGCTTTCCTTAATTTCCGCTTCCCAGGAGGCTCCTTCGCCATGATGAAGATTTCCCGTCTCGCCGCCGCTTTCGCTTTGGTCGCCCTGCTTGTCGGTTCGGCCGTCGTCTCGGCCGCCCCGAAGGAGCCGAAGGATGCCAAGTGCCCGGTGTCTGGCAAGGGTTGCAACCCCGACAAGAGCGCCGACTTCGCCGGCGGCAAGGTCTACTTCTGCTGCGACAAGTGCGCCGGTGCTTTCAAGGGTGATTCGGCCAAGTTCACCGCCAAGGCCCATCAGCAGATGGTGTCGACCGGGCAGATGACCCAGAAGTGCTGCCCGCTCTCCGGCGGTGCCACCAAGCCCGAGACGAAGCTCGCCGTCGGTGATGCCGAGGTGACCTTCTGCTGCAACAACTGCAAGGGGAAGGTCGAGAAGGCCTCCGACGAGGAGAAGGTCAAGCTCGTGTTCGGCGGCGACAAGAACGCCTTCGAAGCCGTCAAGAAGTGAACCCCGCTCAGCGTCCGCCGTTTCAGGGCTGCGAATTGCCCTAGGGCGGTGGGGTTGGAGATGAAATACTCCGCACGGGAGCCTTGCCCGTGCGGAGTTTTTTTGCGCGCCGGCCTCCCCGGAGCCCACGGCCATGCGCGTCTTCCTCTCTGCCGGCGAGCCATCCGGCGACCACCACGCCGCCCTCCTCGCCCGGGCGCTGCGGGAGCGCAGCCCCGACGTCGATTGCGTCGGGCTCGGCGGGCCGCAGATGGCCGCCGAGGGGGTCGATCTCGTTGCCGACATGACCAGGCTGGCGGTGATGTGGTTCCTGCGGGTGATCCTTTCGATCCATCGGTTCGTCGATCTCGCCCGCCGCGCCGAGCGGAGCTTCCTCGATCACCGTCCCGATGTCTGCGTGCTCGTCGACTTCCCCGGCTTCCACTGGTGGCTGGCGTGGCGCGCGAAGCGGCACGGGATCCCCGTGGTCTTCTACTGCCCACCGCAGATCTGGGCGTGGGCGAGCTGGCGGAAGGAGAAGATGCGCCGGCTGGTCGATCATGTCCTGGCGCCGTTGCCGTTCGAGCATGAGTGGTTCACGGCCGAGGGAATCCCCTCGACGCTCGTCGGCCATCCCTTTTTCGACGAGGTTGCCTTCGCGCCAGCGCGGACCGGCGCGCTCCCGGCTCCGTCGGCCCCCCTCGTCCTCCTCCTCCCCGGATCCCGCGGTCAGGAGATCAGCGTTAACCTGCCGTCGCTCCTGCGGGGGGCGGACATCGTCGCGGGTCGGGTTCCGGCCACCCGGTTTGTCGTGGCCGTCCTCCATGACCGTCACGCCGCGGTCGTCCGGGAGATGATCGCCCGCGCCGGCGGCAGTGCGGTGGAGGTCGTGGCGGGGCGGACGCGAAGCCTGATGGCCGAGGCGCGATGTGCCATGGCCGTGAGTGGTTCGGTGTCGCTCGAGCTCCTCGCCGCCCGGCTCCCTGCGGTGATCATCTACCGGATCGGTGGGTTCGCCTACATCGTGCAGAGTTGGTTCCGGCATGCCCGGTTCATCACGCTGGTAAACCTCATGGCGGTGGCCGATCCGATCCTGCCGGTCCGCGGCGTCTTCTCCCCTCCGGCGGTCGTGCCCCCGGCCGATCCGGACGCGATCTATCCCGAATACCTCGCCGTCGGCGATCCGGCCGAACGGGCCGCCGGGCATGTCGTCGGCTGGCTCACCGATGCCGCGGCCAGGAGCTCGGTCGTCGAACGGCTCGACGAGGTCGCTGCCAGGGTGGCCCGGTCCGGTTCGGCATCCCGGGCCGCCGCCGCCGTCCTGGCGATCGCCGCCGGCGACGATCCGGCGGCTGCAGTACGGGGCGTCGATGAAGCGATGGCCCGGGAAAAGGTTGTCCGCGCGGCCTGACGCTACACTTTTCAGGGGGGTGTCGGCCGCCGCATCCAGCGGCGGAGCTTTCTCTCCACAGCCTGCCAGGATCTCTCGCCTCCATGCTCGCCGAACCACAGCAGACGCCGTTTGACATCGACTTCCACGTCGCCGGCGTGCCGGTGCGGATCTCCGGCCTTTTCTGGCTCGGCACCGGGCTCATCGGCTGGGGCGTCTGCCAGTCGTTTGCCCGCGGTGACCAGCGGCAACTGCTCCTCTACCTCGCCATCTGGACGGCCGTGGTGCTGTTCTCGATCCTCGTCCACGAGCTCGGCCACGCGCTCATGTATCGCCGCTTCGGCCAGGATGCCCGGATCATCCTCTACCACTTCGGTGGTCTCGCGATCCCGACCAACTGGGGGCGCCGGCGGCACCTCCGCCCCGCCGAGCGGTTCCTCGTCTCGGCGGCCGGGCCGGTCGCGCAATTGCTCCTCGCCCTGGTCGTCATCCTCGTCCTCCGCGGGGGCGGGTATCTCGTCCCGTTTCCGATCGAATCGGTAGGGGAAGCGCTCGGGCTCTTCACAGGCCAACGGTTCCGGTCGGCCTACGGCTTGGCGCTCGCCGATTTCCTCCTCTACGTGAACGTCATGTGGCCGCTGTTGAATCTCATGCCGGTGCCACCGCTCGACGGGGGGCAGATGGTCCGGGAGGGGATGGAGACCTGCGGGGTGGCCGACGCCGCCCGGATCGCTGCGGTCATCGGGCTCGTCGTCGGCGGAGGGATCGCCTACCTCGCCTTCAACCGCGGCGAGCAGTATCTCGGGATCATGTTCGCCATGCTCGCCGTGTCCTGCTTCCAGAGCCTCCAGCAGTCGCCCCCCTGGAGACGCTGGAACTGATGCCCCGCGAGTCTGCCGAACCGACCGACGGCCATCGTCTCACGGCGGTCGTCCTCGGTGCCAGCAATGTCTCGCGCGGTCAGGCCCGGCTCAATGCGGTGATCCGGGGGAGATCCGCCGGGCCGGTCGGACTGTTCGTGGCCGCCGGGCATGGCCGGTCCTACGGCGCCAACAGCCGGGTGTGGATGCGGCGCCTCCCCTCGATCCTCGGCTGCGGAGTGTGGCGGGCCCTCGACCGCGAGGGGAGTGACCGCGGGCGCCTGGTCGCGCTGGTCACCGACATCGGTAACGACCTCCTCTACGGCTCCTCTCCCGCGCAGGTGGCGGCGTGGGTCCGGGAGGCGGTCGGGCGGCTCGTCGACCGTGGGGCGACGGTGGCGCTTGCCAGGCTTCCGCTCGAGGCGGTGCGCCGCGTCGGGCCGGTCCGCTACCGGGCCCTCAAGACGCTCTTCGTCCCCGGCTGTCCGCTGTCGATCGCAGGGATCCATTCGGCCGCGGCCGAGCTCGACGGCCTGATCGGGGATCTGGCGGTCGCCGCCGGGCTTTCCACGATCGATCAGCCGGGCGCTTGGTACGGCTTCGACACCCTCCATCCCCGTCGCCGGCACCTCGATACCCTCTGGCACCACGCCTGCGATGTCTGGGGCCTGCCGCCGGCCCGATGCTCCACTCGGGCCGGTTTCCGCGAATGGTCGCGGCTGGGGCGCCGGGGGGCCGAGGTGAGGATGCTCGGCCAGCGCATGCTCCACACGCGTCAACCGATCCGCCGTTACCCTGATGGGGGTTGGGTGGCGCTCTACTGATCGGCGATCGACGTCGTTCCGGGTTGGCTGCTGCTCTTGATCGCAGGGAGAATCTGAATCGTGACGACACGGGTGGTGGTCGTGATGGGGGTCAGTGGCATCGGCAAGACCGTCGTCGGTCGGGCGCTCGCCGACCGGCTCGGGTGGACGTTCGAGGATGCCGATCGCTTCCACCCCGCGGCCAATGTCGAACGGATGTCGCGCGGGATCGCGCTGACCGACACGGAACGCTGGCCCTGGCTCGACGCCCTGGCCGACCTGATCACGGCGACCCTCGCCAGCGACGGGGGGCTCGTCTGCGCCTGCTCGGCCCTCGCCCGGCGCTACCGCGATCGGATGGGGGTGGGAAAGGATGGCGTGAGGCTCGTGTTGCTCGACGGCCCCCCCGAGCTCATCCGCGCCCGGATCGAGGCCCGTCGCGACCACTTCATGCCGGCATCGCTGCTCGATAGCCAACTGGCGGCCCTCGAGCGCCCCACCCCCGACGAGCGGCCGATCGTGGTTGGAATCGATGCCGCTCCGGACGCAATCGCGGCCCGGATCGTCACGGCACTTGGGCGCGCCGACGGCTGATCAACGACTGATCGACCGATCACGGCGCCGCCGGACCGTTTCCCCGCGTCACAGCACCGGCAGCGACGGGAGCGGCGGGCGGGCAGCGTGGGCGGCGGCGAGGTTGCCGACGAGACGCTGGCAGATCGATTCGAGGTAGGGACGCGCCGCCGGATCGTCGTAATTCGCCGCGGTCGTGCCGGCATCACCATGTTCGCGGATCGGGATCTGGATCGGCACTTCGCCGAGGAACGGGATCTCGAGCTCCTGGGCCGTGCGCCGGGCGCCCCCAGTGCCGAAGATGTCGTACCGCTTCAGCGTGTCGGGGCAGACGAAGACGCTCATGTTCTCTACCATCCCGAGCACCGGGATGTTCACCTTGCGGAACATGGCGATCGCCTTGGTGGCATCGAGGAGGGCGACGTCCTGCGGCGTGCAGACGACGACCGCCCCGGTGAGTGGCAGCACCTGCGAGAGCGTCAGCGCGATGTCACCCGTTCCTGGCGGCATGTCGATGATGAGGTAATCAAGCGGGCCCCAGGCCGTGTCACGGAGCATCTGCGTGATCGCCCCGTGGAGCATCGGCCCCCGCCACACGACCGCCTCGCCGGGGGGGACGAGATAGCCCATCGACATCGTCGGCATGGCGACCGGTGCGCCGGGGAGCTCCAGGCGCGGGGGGATGATCTTCCCCTCCTCGATCTGCGGCCGGCCGGAGAGGCCGAGGAGATGGGGCACGCTCGGGCCGTAGACGTCGGCATCGAGGAGCCCGACCCGGCTCCCGGCGCGGGCCAAACCGATGGCGATGCTCGCCGCGATCGTGCTCTTCCCCACCCCCCCCTTGCCGGAACCGACGGCGATCACGCTCTTCGCCTCGAGGCCGATCTGACCGAGCTTCATCGGCGCCCGCTCGTGGGGCGTGATCGTCACCGCGACGTCGGCCACCGTCGGAAACCGGGCCCGCAGCATCTCCCCGATCCGCGCCCGTGTGGCGGCGTGGAGGATCGCGGAATGGCTCGTCAGCCCGATGACGACGGCGATCCTCCCGGCCCCGACCTCCGTCGATACCACCTGCCCGGTATCGGTCAGCGGCCGTCCCGTCTCTGGATCGGCGATGGCGGCGAGGACCGAGGTGACAGCGATGCGATCGGGGGAGGTCATGGTTGGGTCGAGGCCTGGGGGGCGGTGATGGCGTGCGGAGGAGTGATCGTGAGGCCGCTGACGCCGCCCGGAGCGATCGACGCCCCGGCCCGCGCGGCGGCGGAGAACAGCGGGAGTGGCTGGAGGGTGACCATCGCCATCACCACCAGCGCCGCAAGCATCGCGATGCCGGCTCCCAGGCCACCGTCGGCCTGCACGCCGCGCTTCGCGGAACGGAAGTACATGGCCGCCACGATTCGGAGATAGTAGGCGGCGGCGATCGCCGCGTTGATCACGAGGATCACGGCGAGCGCCAGGAAGAACACGCGACGGCTCCCCGGGGTCGCCTGGGCCGTCCAGTCGACCTCGAGGGCGGCCATCGCCAGCGAGAGCTTGCCCCAGAAGCCGGGGAGCGGCGGGATGCCGGCGAGGCTCAGCAGGAAGGTGGCCAGCGAGAAGGCGACCACTGGATTGGTCCCCGACAGGCCGTCGAGATCGTCGATCGTGCTGATCTCCTCGCGCGGCGGCCGCGGCGCCGAGCCCGCCGACCACTCCGGCCAGCGGTGCCCGAGATACGCCAGCGCCCCGAACACGCCGATCGTCGCGGCGACGTAGGAAGCGAGGTAGAAGAGCGTCGCCGAGGCGCCCCCCAGGGCGGCGGTCCATGAGGTGTCGGGCCCCGGGAAAGGGCGGCCACCGATCGTGGCATCGGCGGCGGCAGCAGCGGCCACGCCGACGAGGAGATAGCCGGCGTGGGCGATCGAGGAGCAGGCGAGCAGCCGGCGGAGATTCGTCTGGAGCAGCGCCATACAGTTGCCGACGGTCATCGTCAGGGCCGCAAGCACCGCCGTGAGCTGCCAGAAAAACGTCAGCCAGGCGGCGCCGGCCGGTCCGACGACCCCCTGGTTGAGAGCGATCATCCCCAGCTTCCCTCCTGTCCCGAGGGCGAGCAGACGGAGGAGAACGACGATGCCGGCCACCTTCGGAAGCGTGGAGAGGAGCGCCGCGTTGCCGGGGCCGGCCCCTTCGTAGACATCCGGAGCGTAGAAATGCATCGGCACCGCGGCGAGCCGGAACGCGATACCGCCGATCATCATGCCGACGGCCACCGGGAGGAGCGTCTGGGCGGTCGCCACGATCCGGCCGTCACCGGAACGGAGCCGGCTGCCGATCTCGGCGAGGCTCGTCGATCCGCCGATCCCGTAGAGGCAGGCCAGGCCGTAGAGGAAGAGGGCCGAGGCGACCAACGAGAGGAAGAAATACTTCAGGCTCGCTTCCTGCCCCTGGGCATCGGTCCGCTTCAGCGCCAGGAGGATGTAGGTCGGGATCGACACCAACTCCAGACCGGCGAAGAGGAGGACAAGATCATTGGCGGAGGCGACCAGCGACAGGCCGGCGAGGAGGAGGAGGAACGTCCCCGCCTCTTCGCAGGTGCTGCTGGCGCGCGGCGTCTGCCGGGGGGTGACCGCGCCGCGGAACTGATCCCCCGCCTGCACCAGCGCCAGCCCCGCACCGGCCAGGAGAACCAAGCGGCGGACGAAGAGGGCGAAGTCGTCGAACGTGAACGGCCCCGATGACACGACCGACCCGGCTTCGAGCCCCATCCCAGGCCAGCAAGCCGCGACCGTGATGCCAATGAGGGCCACGAGCCATCCCTGGCGCAGCCCACAGAAAGCGCCGCCGAGGTAGGCCACGAGGGCGGCCACCACGAGGACGAGCTCTGGACCGGCGAGGAGGAAAGTCGAGAGCGACGTCTGGGTCATGGGATTCGTTCGAAGCCGGCGGTGAGAGGGGGATCGGAAGGAACACTGGCCGTGCCGGGGAGCGCCGTGGCGGCGTTGGCCTGGGCCGTCTGGGGGAGGGGAGAGCCGTGGACGGCCCCCATCCGGGCGGCAAAGGCCGCGGCTCCGGGAGCCATGGCGGTGCGCACGGCGGCAGCACTGGGAGCGAGGAACGTGGCCGGAAAGAGGCCAATCCACAGAACGAACAGGGCGAGGGGCGCCAGCGCCACCCACTCGTACCAGCGCAGGTCGTCGGTCGGCTCGGCGGCCGCGGGACCATGGCCATGACCGCCATGACCGCCATGACCATGCGCCTCATCGCCGCTCGCGCCATGAGCGGCGGTGGAAGGGGGGGCATGGCCGTGGTCGGCGTGGTCATGGGCGCCGGGCGGCTGCCGCGACGCCCCGAAGAACACCCGCTCCACGGCCCAGAGCATGTACCAGGCCCCGAGCACGACACCCCCGACCGAAGCGATCGCCATCGTCAGATAGGAGGTCCGCCATTCGAATGCGACTCCGCTCCAGGCCCGCTGGAACGACCCCAAAAGCACCATGAACTCCCCCACGAAGCCATTCAGCCCCGGCAGCCCGATGCTCGAGAAGGTGAAGAGGAGGAACATGAACGCCAGCCACGGGGCCCGCGCCGCGATTCCGCCGAGATTCGCGATCGAGCGCGTGTGGTAGCGCTCGTAAATCATCCCGACCAGCGCGAACAGCCCCGCCGCTGACAGGCCGTGGTTGATCAACTGGAGCGTCGCTCCTTCGACAGCCACCGGCTCCAGCGCCGCGATCCCCATCACGCAATAGCCCATGTGACTCACCGACGAATAAGCGATGAGCCGCTTGAGATCGCTCTGGGCCAGCGCCACCAGCGCCCCGTAGAGGATTCCGATCACCCCCAGACCGAGCATCCAGGGGGCGGCCGCGGCGGTCGCCTCGGGGAGCATCGGGAGGGAGAAGCGGAGGAATCCGTAGATGCCGATCTTCAGCAGCACGCCGGCCAGGTCGACGCTTCCCCCCGTCGGCGCCTCCACGTGGGCCAGCGGCAGCCAGGTGTGGAAGGGGACGATCGGCACCTTGACGGCGAAACCGGCAAACAGGGCGAGGAACACCCACCACTGCAGCCAGCCCCCCCGGGCATCCATCGGGAGCGGATGGGCCGCCAGGCCGGCGGTGAGCTTGGCGATGTCGAAGGAGAGCGTCTCGGTGTGGGAAGCATTCCAGAGGACGATCGTGAGCAGACCCAAGAACGCCAGCACGCTCCCGGCGAGGGTGTAGATGAAAAACTTCACCGCGGCCCGACGGCGGTCGTCGTGCCCCCAGATGCCGATGAGGAAGAACAGCGGCACGAGGGTGAACTCGAAGAACACATAGAACAAGATCACGTCCCGAGCGGCGAACACGCCGAGCATCGCCGATTCGAGGACGAGCAGGAGCGCGTAGAAACCGACCGGCTTCTCTTTGATCGCTTCCCAGCTGACCATGACGGCCGTCACCGAGAGGAGTGCCGAGAGGCCGAACAACCAGATCGACAGCCCGTCGAGGCCGAGCGCGAAGCGGATGTCGAACGGGCCGTCGACGAGCCACGGTCCCTCGCTGACGGCGAAGGCGTGCCCGGCAGACACTTCTGGAAGGGCACGGAGGATGAGGAGGACGGCGCCGGCGAGCGTGATCAGCGTCGTCACCGCCGCGCTCTGACGCACTGCCGAGACGCCGCGCGACCCGAGCAGCCAGGCCGCCAGAGCACCGATCAGCGGCGTGAGGATGACCAGGATGAGGTGGTTGGCTGGGGAGAAGGGGTTCATGGCTGGTGATGTCGCGGTGGAGCCGGTGGTTCGGTGGAGGACGGGTCGACCGGCGGATCAGGGGCGGAGCTGCCAGGCGAGGGCAAGGACGATCGCCAGCACCCCGACGACCCCCGCCAGGGCATAGCGCTGCACGAGGCCTGACTGCATCCGGCGGATCGCCGAGCCCCAGGCGAGCGGCACCTGGCCGATCGCATCGACCGTGCCGTCGACGATCGCTCGGTCGAAGAAGGCCGTGACCATCGCCAGCGCCTCGAGGGGCTTGACGATGAGCGCGGCGTAGATCGGATCGAAGTAGAACTTGTTGGCGAACAGCGCTCCAAGGGGGCCAAGATAGCGTTCCATCTGCGGCGAATCGCTGCGCCGGCCGAGGTGGCCGATCGCCGCCACGGCGATGCCGATGGCGGCGGCGAGGGTTCCCTGGATGGCGATATCCGGATGGAAGGCATGCGCGACGGCCGTCGCCAACACAGCCGGGGCGTTCAGCGACGGGGTGGCGGCGAGGAAGTGCGCCAAGGCATCGGTGAAGAAGAGCACGACCCCCGAGAGCGCCGACAGAGCGGCCAGGACGAGGAGCGGGTTGGTCATCACCGGCGGGGATTCGTGGGCGTGGTGCCCGGCCTCCTTCGGGATGCGGACCGGGCCGGTGAAGGTCATGAACACCGCCCGGAACGTATAGAAAGCCGTCAGGCCGGCGGTGAGCAGCGACATCCAGAAGAGCAACCGCCACGTCGATGGATGATCGAGGGCGTCGAGGCCGATCTTCTCGGTCGTCGCGGCGTGGTCGGTCGTGCCGGTCGAGCGCGAGGCAAGCGTTGACGACCGCGACGTCATCGAGGCCGGGCGGAAGGAGCGGACGCCGCGGTCGGCCACCCCGCCGGCATCGATTCCCGTTTCCGGCGGCTGTCGCCCGGCTTCGCCATGATCGGAGCCATGGGCGTCGGGATGGGCCTTGGCATGGAGCGACGCGAGGACCTCGTCCTTGCTGAAGAAGCCGGCGAAGGGGGGGACGCCCGCGAGGGCACAGGCGCCGATGAGGAACGTCGCGGCAGTGATCGGCATCACGTGTCGCAGGCCGCCGAAGCGCCGCATGTCGATCACGCCCCCCATGGCGTGCATCACCGAGCCGGCGCCGAGGAAGAGGAGCGCCTTGAAGAAGGCATGGGTGACGAGGTGGAAGATTGCCGCGGTGAACCCGAGCATCGTGCCGGTGCCGAGGGCGACGAACATGTAGCCGAGTTGGCTGATGGTGGAATACGCAAGCACTCGTTTGAGATCGTTCTGCACGGTGGCGATGAGCGCGGCCACCAGGGCCGTCGTCGCCCCGACGATCGACACCATCGTGAGCGCTCCCGGGCAGCCCATAAACAGCGGCGCCGAACGGGTGATCAAGTAAATCCCCGCCGTGACCATCGTGGCGGCGTGGATCAGGGCGCTGGCCGGCGTCGGCCCCTCCATCGCGTCGGGCAACCAGACATGGAGCGGCATCTGGGCGCTCTTGCCGCAGGCCGCCAAGAGCATCAGCAGGCAGATTGCCGTGCCGACGGCGCCACCGACATACCCGGCTTCGTCGGCGATTCGGGTTTGGCCGAGGATCCCCTCGACGAACGTGCCGTCGGCGAGGCGGGTGTCGTGGAAGTTGAGCGTGCCGTAGGTCATCCAGAGGAGAAACACGGCGATCGCCAGACCGAAGTCACCGACCCGGTTGACGAGAAACGCCTTCTTCGCTGCCCGTGCGGCCTCGGGCTTGGTGTACCAAAAGCCGATGAGGAGATAACTGCAGGCCCCCACCGCCTCCCAGAAGACGTAGACGAGGAGGAAGTTGCTCGCGGCCACGAGCATCGACATCGAAAACACGAATATCGCCACCAGCGCGAAGAACCGGGGATAGCCCGGATCGTCGTGCATGTAGCCGATCGAGTAGATGGCGACCAGTAGCCCCACGCCCGTGATCACCATCAGGAGCGTGGCGGTGAGCGGATCCAGACGCAGCGCGATGGGGATCGAGAAGGTGCCGCCGCTGACGGCCGTGCCCGGAGCAATCGGCACACCGGCCTCCGTCGCGGGGAGATCGCCAGACCGCGCATCGCCGACGGTGGCCCATTGCCAGAGCGTCGAGATAATCTCGACCGGCTCCGGACGCGGCGGGTCACCGTGACCGGCGCCGACTTGAGTTGCGGTGCCGAGCAGGAGAAGCAGCGCGACGACTGCGGCGGCGCCGATCCCCGCCACGGCCGGGATGTGCGCCCGGGGCCCGAGCCGGCGGCCGAGAAGGACGGTGCAGACAGCCCCCAGCAGCGGCAGCAGCGGCAGCAGGGGGACGAGCACCAGGAGGTTGGCGGCGGAGGACTGCATGGGAGTCGGTTCGGGGGCCTGTGGGGGTCGGGCGTCGATGCCGGGGGCGGATGGCCGTCAGGGGAGTTGCCGGCGCGACGGTCAGACGTGATCGCGCTCGAGGGATCGGGAATCGTCCCCTTCGGGAAGGACACCGGCGGGAGAGAGGTGGGGCCACGTCGGCACGACGCGGTCGTCGGCGGGGAGCCCATGGTCGATCACCCGGGGGAGGTTCTCCTCACGGAGCGCCTGCCAGGCGGAAGCGTCGAGACGACCGGTGCGGGCGAACGCCTGGAGCACGAAGACCAGCGCCACCGCGGCCTCGCAGGCGGCGACCGTGAGGACGAAGACCACGAGGACCTGCCCCCCCCAGTCGCCGTGGTAGCGACTCCAGGCGACGAGCGTCACCGACACCCCCTGGAGCATCAGTTCCGCGGAGAGGAACATGACGATCAGATTGCGGCGAGTGAGGATCCCCACCAGGCCGAGACAGAAGAGAACGGCCCCCACGAGGAGGGCATTGGTGAGCAGCGTGGCGGGGATCATCGGCTCTCCCTCCGGTGGTCGGTTTCGGTCGCTTCGCCCCGCGACACGACGGCGATGGAGCCAACGAGCGCCACCAGCAGGAGCACGCCCGCAACCTCGACGGCGAACAGATGCCGGCCGAACAACTCGGCGCCGAGGTGGGCGACCTCGTCGGCATCGACGCTCTCCACGCCGGCCGTCACTGGGGCGATCAACGTCGCGCTCCCGTCATCCTCCGATGCGGTGCCGGCCGTGGGCCCGGCGGCAGCGGCCATGGCCTGCGCCCGCGAGGGCATCCGGCAACAGGACGGGGGTTCGGCGGCGGAGAGGCGGCCGATCGACAGCGTGAGCAGGCCGAGGAGAACGGCTCCGGCGGCGGCCGCAAGCATCGGCTCGTTCGACACCCGGTCGTACGGGGCCATCCCCGAAGGCTGGGCGAGCATGAGCACGAACAGGAACATCACGAGGATCGCGCCAGCGTAGACGACGATCGTCGCCACGCCGAGGAACTGCGCGCCGAGCACGAGGAGCACTCCCGACACGCCCGCCAGCGCCATCGCGAACCAAATCGCCGAGTAGACCGGCGAGCGGGTCACGATCGTCGCCAGGCCGGAGATCACGGCGATCCCGGCGACGGTCAGGAAGACGGCGTCTTCGCCGACACAACCGAGCGAGCGGCCGGTGGCGGCGAAGCCGACCAGCCCCACGGCTCCGAGGAAGAGTCCGAGCCGCCGCGAGTTGGCGGTGTCGGACGTCTTGGGGAGGAGGAGCCACAAGCTCGCGGCGAGGGCTGCGACGCTCCCGGCGAGGAGCAGCCCGGGGATCGGGAGGGTGGTCGCGGCGACGGGATCCATCAGTGGTGGCCTCCCGCCCCGGTCGCGGAGGAGCCCGGGGCCGGGCCGAACGTCGCCATTCCGCCGGCGGCGAGCGTCTTCGACTTCATCGGCTCGGCATCTTTCGTCATGTCGTAGACGCTCAACAACTTCTCCTTGTCGAAGATCATCTCCTCGCGACTTTTTCCCGTCAGATCGAGGAGGCTCGTCAGCTCGATCGCGTCGACAGGGCAGGCCTCTTCGCACATCCCGCAGAAGATGCAGCGGAGCTCGTCGATCGTGAAGCTCTCGGGATACTTCTCCCGATCGGGCCACGGGCTCTCGGTGGCGACGATGTCGATGCAGTGCGCCGGGCAGGCGGTGGCACAAAGAAAGCAGGCAACACACTTCACCCGGCCGGCATCGTCGCGATTGAGGCGGTGGACGCCGCGGTAGATGAGCGGGTTGCCGACGGTCGGGCGGACCTCGGGGTAGTTCACGGTCACCTTGCGGCTCACCATGTGGCGCGCGGTGGTCGAGAGCCCCTGGAGGAAGAGGGGGAGGTAGAGCCGTTCGGTGAGCCCGAGCGGCTTCTCTTCGAGCCAAGTGATGGCTGGATCGGTCGGTTTCATCGGCTGCCTGCCAGTGTCGGGGAAACGTCGTGGGGCGCCCGTTCGAGGCGCTCGTGTTCGGCGAGCTCCCGCTCGATGTCGAGGGGATCGTGCGTCAGGATCGGAGTGTTGTCGGTGCCCGAGGGGGTGAAGATGCCGGCCACGAGCCAGCCGGCGAGGCAGGCAATCCAGGGGAGCGCGATCGCCACAACGCCCGCGAATCCGGGGCCGAGGGCGGCGACGAGTTGCGGGCGGAACTCCTCCACCGTCGCCACCGTCACGAGGTTCACCAGGCCCAGCGGCAGCATCACCTTCCAGGCGAGATTCATGAGCTGATCGAAGCGGAACCGCGGCCAGCTCCAACGGACGAGCATGAAGAACACGATCACCCCGAGGATCTTCCCCGAGAGGATGCCGAATCGCAGCAGGGCCTGGATCCAGCCGATCTCCTGCGACGATCCGGTCACTCCCCACAGATGCCAACCGCCGAGGAACAGGATCACGATCAGGAACGCCGCCGTGATCATGTGGAGGAACTCGGCCACGAGGAACAGGAGGAGCTTGATCCCCGAGTATTCGGTGTGGTAGCCGCCGACGAGCTCCTGCTCCGCCTCGGGGAGGTCGAATGGGAGCCGCGCTGCCTCGGCGAAGCTCGCCACCAAAAAGACGATGAAGCCCAGCGGCTGGGCAAACGCATACCACACGCCCGACTCCGCCTGGGCGTTCATGATCGTATCGAGCCGGAGGCTGCCGGCGGCCAGGACGACGCCGAGCAGCCCGAGGCCGAGGGGAATCTCGTAGGCGACGAGTTGGGCGCTCGACCGCAGGCCGCCGAGGAAACCGTATTTGTTGTTGCTCGCCCAGCCCCCGAGAAGGACGCCGTAGACCGCGATGCTCGAGAGCGCGAAGACCCACAGCACGCCGACATCGAGACCCGGCGCCACGAGGAAGGGCACCGGATCGGGGAGGCCGGGGATCCCCAGTGGTGGGAGGACACTCCCGAACGGGATCGCCGCGAAGATCGCCAGGGAAGCAGCGAGGATCACCAGCGGCGCCGCGTTGTAGAGGACGCGGTCGACATGGCTCGGCGTGAAATCTTCCTTGAGGATGATCTTCAGGCCATCGGCCAGCGGTTGACCGAGGCCGAAGAGCCGGATCTTCGTGAGTGGGATCCCGACCCGGTTCGGCCCGCGGCGATCCTGCACCCAGGCGGCGATCCACCGCTCCAGGAGCACGAGGTAGGCCGCCGCGGTCATCAGCCCGCCGACGAGCAGACCGATCTTCACGAGCGCCGCAAGGGTTGCCGCAGAGGGGAGAAGATTCATGGGCGGGAATTCGTGGCGGTCGGGACGGGCGTGGAGATCGGAGGGGAGCCGGAAGCGATCGAGGGTCCGAAGAAGTCAGGAGGAGGCGAGTTGGTCGACGCGGAGATCGACGCCGACGGCGGGGAGGTCCCCACCGAGCGCGGCCAGAGCGGCGGACGACTCGGCGATCTGCCGCCGGACGGCCGCGGGGTCGTAGAGGCCGCGACGGCCGAGCATGTTCCAGTAGAGGCGGCCCTCCGGCCAGACCCCGGCCGGGGCCCGGACGGCGGCGGCGAAGGTCTGCGCGCGGTGGGCGACGTTGACCCAGGTGCCGGCCCGTTCGGCGAAACCGGCGGCGGGGAGCCGCCAGGTGGCAAGCTTCGACAGCGGCGACTCGAACAAGTCTTGGACGACGAGCGATCGCAGCCGTCCGAACGGTGTTGCGGTCGTATCGTCGATCCAGGCGTGGGGATAACCGGCGGTGATCCACGCCGCGTCGAACTCGCCGGCCCCGACGGCACGGACGAGCTCGTTCCAGCCGCGAACCTCCGGCTCGAAGAGGGCCACAACCGCCTCGACACCGATCCTGTTGGGACACTTCTCGGCCCGGATCGTGAAGCCCCCGGGGAACGATTCGTCGCTGCCGGAGACGGGGACATGCCCCACGAACAGTGCCGCTTGCTGGTCGATCGAGCGGGCGACTGCGCAGAGCATCCACGCCTCCTCGAGCGTGAGCATCGGCGAGACCGCGACGGCGAGCCGACCGGCAGCGGAGAGATCCCGGCGGAGTCGCGTCGTCACGTCCGACCACTCCACCGTCTCGCGGTCATCGTTGCTCGACACGAGCCTGCCGGCCGAGAGGAGCCGGGCGGGATCGTGGAGGTGGTGCCAGCCGTACCGGCCGTCGTCGCACATCCACCACTTGTTGACGTGGGGATTCTCGCGCGGCTTGAGGCGGTAGACGGTGTCTTGGTTGTGTTCGGTGACGATCGAACAGCCGGCCGAGCAGCCGCCGCAGACGTTCGACTCGCGCTTCAGGAACCAGACGCGCTGCTGGTAGAGGAAGTCCTTGTCGCCGAGGGCTCCGACCGGGCAGAGGTCGACGACGTTGCCGGAGAGTTTGTTGTCGAGGGGGAAGCCGGGGAAGACCGAGATCTCCTCCTTCGAGCCGCGGTTGATCACCATCAGCTCGCTCGTCCCCGACACCTCACGGGTGAACCGCACGCAGCGGGTGCACATGATGCAGCGATCGACGAACAGCGTGACCGTCGGGCCGACGTCGCGGCGGCGGCTGTGGAAGGGATTGAGATCGGTGCGCCGCTCCGCTTGGCCATGCTCGAAGTGGTAGTCTTGGAGGAGGCACTCGCCGGCCTTGTCGCAGATCGAGCAATCGATCGGATGATCGATGAGCAGCGCTTCCTCGACGCGGGCCCGGCTGTCCTTGACCAACGCCGTGTCGGTGACGATCACGGTGCCGTCCTTCGCCGGCGTCTGACAGCCCGGGACAAGCTTCGGCATCATCGTGATCTTGCCGGTGGCGGCGTCGCGGGTGCCGGTCTCGATCAGGCACATCCGGCAACTGGCCACCACCGACAGCCCCGGGTGCCAGCAGTAGTGGGGGATCTCCACGCCGGCGCGGCGCGCGACCTCGATGCAGTTGAGCCGCTCGTGGGCGCCGATCTCGATGTCTTTACCGTCGACGATGACTGTGGGCATGTGGCGTGTTGGCAGGAGGGGCGATCAGGAAAAGGTGCCAGCCACCATTTTCCTGGGGCGATTCGGCACGCGGAGGTGGCTTGTGAAAATGGTGGCTGGCACCTTTTCCGGTCAGTGGGCTCCAACGATCGGGAGGGCAGCAACGGGGTCGGTGACCATCCAGCCGGAGGGATTCGTCCGCTTGATGTAGTCTTCGAACTCGCTGCGGAACTTTTTGATGGCGTTCTTGATCGGCCAGGCGGCCCCGTCGGCGAGGCCGCAGATCGTCGACCCGGGCATCATGCCCATCGTGTTGCCGATCTCGGCGAGGAGGTCGAGATCCTTGAGCCGGCCCTTGCCAGCCCGGATCCGCTCGAGCATCCGCAGCGACCAGGCCGTCCCCTCGCGGCAGGGGGTGCACTGCCCGCAGGACTCGTGGGCGAAGAACCGACAGGAGTTGTGGAGAAAGTCGACGATGCTCACCGATTCGTCGATGACGACGACCGCGGCGGTGCCGAGGCCGAGGCAGCCGACCTTACCGGGGCCGGCGAAATCGAGCGGGGTGTCGAGCTCGGCCTCCGTCATCAGGCCCATCGAGATCCCGCCGGGGATCACGGCCTTCGCCTTCCGCCCCTTCCACACCCCGCCCCCCTGGCCGTCGATGAGCTGCCGGGCGGTGATGCCGAGGGGGGCCTCGTAGCAGCCGGGCCGCTCGACATGGCCGGAGAGGCAGTAGAGCTTCGGCCCGTAGCTCCCCGGATCCCGCGGGTTGTTCGGGTCGGAGGGAACACCGATCGAGCGGAACCACTCGACCCCGCGGCGGGCGATCTGGGCGACGCAGGCCATCGTCTCGATGTTGTTGACGACCGTCGGCTTGCGAAACAGCCCCTCGATCGCCGGGAACGGCGGCTTGATCCGCGGCCAGGCCCGCTTCCCCTCGAGGCTCTCGATGAGCCCCGTCTCCTCACCGCAGATATAGGCGGCTGCACCGCGGTGGAGGTAGAGATCGAGGGAGAAGCCGCTCCCCTGGATGTTCTTCCCGAGAAGCCCGGCGGCATAGGCTTCGTCGATGGCGCCCTGAAGGCGGTCCCAGCACTGCGGGTATTCGTAACGCAGGTAAAGGTAGGCGGTGGTGGCCCGCGTCGCGTAGGCCGAGAGGATGATCCCCTCGATCACCTGGTGCGGGTCGTCCTCCATCAGGATCCGGTTGTTGAACGTTCCCGGTTCGCTCTCGTCGGCGTTGATGCAGAGGTAAATCGGGCCAGGATGATCCTTGGGGAGGAACGTCCACTTCAGCCCGGTGGGAAATCCGGCGCCGCCCCGGCCACGCAGCCCCGACGACTTCACCAGCTCGATCACGTCTGCCGGCTGCTTCTCCTTGAGCATCCGCTCGAGCGGCGCGTATCCGCCACGGCTGCGGTAGCTCGCGAGCGTGTGGCTCCCGGCAACGCCGACGGCTTCGAGGAGAACCGGTTGGAAGGTGTTCATGGGATCGTTGGGGAGGGATGCGGGGAGCGAGGAACGGCGGAGGAGCGATTCAAGACGGCGTGCCTGCCGGCGACCGGGCGGCGTGGACAAACGCCTCGGCCGATTCCTTGGTGAGGTTCTTATGGAGCGTCTTGCCGGCGAGCATGCAGGGGGCGAAGTCACAGGCCCCGAGGCATTCGGCCGGCTCGACCGTGAGGGCGCCATCGGTGGTCGTGCCGTAGGGATCGATCCCGGCGGCATGGCAGATGTGGTCGAGGATTTCCTCGCCTCCGCGCAGGGCGCACGACACCGATCGGCAGACCCAGGCCCGGGTCCGGCCCGACGGCTTGTCCTGCGGGAAGAACTGATAGAAGGAGAGCGTGTCCTGGACCTCGGCCGGGGCGAGGCCGAGAAGTTGGGCCACCTCGACCACGGCCTCGTACGGCACGTACCGCAGGCAGTCGTTGACGATGTGCAGGGCCGGCAGCGTCAACGCGCGGCGGTTGGGGTAACGAGGCGCGAGGGCCTCGATCTGCGCAACCATCTCGGGCGTCAGGATCCGCTGGGTGGTGATCATGGGGCGGGGTGGGGAGAGGGCTGGTCGGACGATTGGCTTGCGCGTGGACGGGGAACGGTTCAGCGGTCGAGCTCGGCGGCGATGATGTTGAGGCTGCCGAGGACGGCGACCACGTCGGAGAGCGTGTGGCCCCGGATCAATTGGGGGAAGAGCGAAAAGTGGAGCACGGACGGCGGGCGGCAGCGGGCCCGGTAGGCGGTATCGTCGCCGTCGCCGACAACATAAAAGCCGAGCTCGCCGTTGGGGGCCTCGATGGCGGCGTATGACTCCTCGTACGGCACCTCGAACGTGCGGTTGCTCATCGAGAGCTCGAAGTGGGAGATCGTCCCCTCGATCGTCGAATAGACCTGCTCCTTCGAAGGCCGCCCGACCCGTTGGTCGACGCCCACGTTCACCTCGCCGGCGGGGATGTTCTCGATCGCCTGATTGAGGATCTTCAGGCTCTCGCGCATCTCCTGCATACGAACGAGGTAGCGGGCGTAGCAATCACCGGCGGCGGCGCAGCACACCTGGAAGTCATAGTCGGCATAGGCGAGGTAGGGCTCGTCCTTCCGCAGGTCGCGGGTGACACCGCTGGCCCGGGCCACCGGGCCGGTAGCGCCGCCGTTGATCGCTTCCTCCTTCGTCAGCACGCCGACCCCCTTCGTGCGGTCGACGAAGATCCGGTTGCGGGTCAGCAGCCGTTCCATGTCGTTGAGCGTCTTGGGGAAGGTGCGGAGAAAGGTGCGGATCTTCTCGATCACCAACGGCGTGAAATCGTGGGAGACCCCGCCGACCCGGGTGTAGCTGTTGGTGAACCGGGCCCCACAGAGCGTCTCGAAGATGTCGTAGATCACCTCGCGCTGGTAGAAGCCGTAGAGGAAAAACGTGAACGCCCCCGTGTCGAGCCCCACCGCACCGTTGCAGAGGAGGTGATCACTGATCCGGGCCAGTTCGGCGATGATCGTGCGGATCACCTTGCAGCGCGGCGTCAAATCGATCCCCAGGAGCGTCTCCACGGCATGGTGCCAGGCGACGTTGTTGGCCATCGGCGAGATGTAGTTCATCCGGTCGGTGACCGTCACGTACTGGTTGAACGTGAGATGTTCGCCGATCTTCTCGAACCCCGAATGGAGATAGCCCATCTCCGGCATCGCATCGACGACCCGCTCCCCCTCGAGCTTCAAAACGAGCCGCAGGGTGGTGTGCGTGGCGGGGTGCTGGGGGCCGAAGTTGAGCGTCCAGAGGTAGTCCTCCTCGCGGGTGGCCGCCGGACTGACGCGGGTGTCGTGATCGGGGGCGATCGACATGGTGGCGGCCTGGAATGGCTGGAGGAACGGGTGGGAGGGGCCGGGGAAACGAACGGTTGTCAGCCGTCCTCGCGGGTGAGGACGGGGAAGTTGTGACGCTCACCGCGCCCCTGGAGCGGGTAATCCTTGCGGAGCGGATGGGCGGTGAACTGCTCGGGCATCATCAGGCGGCGGAGGTCGGGATGCCCGACGAAATCGATCCCGAACATGTCCCACACCTCGCGTTCCAGCCAGTCAGCGGAGCGCCACACGCCGACGACACTGCGGACGGCGGGGCTTGGATCGTCGACGAACACCCGCACGGTGAGCCGGTGCGCCGTGGCCGTCGAGGCCAGGAGATACACCAGGCCGTAGCGACGCGTGGCACCGCGATATTCGAGGTAGTCGACGCAGGTGACATCGACGAGGAGATCGAAGCCGGCCGCGGCGAGGAAGGAGAGGACCTCGAGCGACACCGGCTCGCCGACCACGACCCGCGTCTGGCCCCGGTAAGCCGAGGTCTCCAGACCCGGAAACCGGGCCATGAGCGCTGGGACGATGTCGGCGGTGGAGGACGGTGGCGTCATGGTTTCGTGGACAGGGTGGCTTGGTCAGGCTTCTCGGGCCACGGTTCGGGGGGGCCAGAACATCAAGAACGGGGGAATCGCAGCTCCCGCTGGATGACCGGATTGCGGGCAGCATCGATCGAGAGCGGCCCGACCGCCTCGACGAGGGCCCGCTTGCGGAACTGTCGCTCGCGCGTCTCAAACTCCCGGCCGGTGATCGTTCCCTCCCGTTGGATCTTGTCTTGGAGGTCGATGATCGCCTGGATGAGCTGTTCGGGGCGCGGCGGGCAGCCGGGGACGTACATGTCGACCGGGATGAAGCGGTCGATCCCCTGGACCACCGAATAGGTGTCGAACACGCCGCCGGTGCTCGCGCAGGCCCCCATTGAGATGCACCACTTCGGCTCGTGCATCTGCAGCCAAATCCGCTGGAGGACCGGAAGCATCTTCATGACGACCCGCCCGGCCACGATCATGAGATCGCATTGCCGCGGGCTGAAGCGGAACACCTCGGCGCCGAAACGGGCGAGGTCGTGCTTGGCGGCACCGGTCGCCATCAGCTCGATGCCGCAGCACGCCGTCGCGAACGGCATCGGCCAGAGGCTGTTCTTCCGGCACCAGCTCGCGAGCTCGTCGAGCCGGCTGACCACAACGTTTTCCGGGAGTTCTAACGCCACCGAAACACCCCCTTGCGCCAGTCGTAGGCGAAACCGACCACCACCAGGGCGATGAACGCCATCGCTCCTGCGAACACCAGACCGCGGCTCGACACGAGCCCCTCCGACACCGCCGCGTCGATCCCCGCCGCCGACCGGCTGGCAACCGCCCAGGGGTAGAGGAAGAGGAGCTCGACGTCGAATACGAGAAACGTGATCGCCACGAGATGAAAACGGACATCGAACCGGCGGCGCGTGTCGTGGACCGGATCCATGCCACTCTCGTAGGGCATCTCCTTGACCCGGTTGGTCCGCTTGTTGGGGCCGATGAGGCTCGAACCCACGACCAGCCCGACCGACACCGCCGCGGCGATGGCGACGAACAGGAGAACGGGAAGGATCGCTTCCATGGGGGGCCTGAACCGTGGGGGAAGGCGGGGGCGGTGCCCGATCTGGCGGGGACTGGGGCAGACCGGGCTGGGGAGCCGGCCGGACGACTTCGTGAAATCCTTCACAAAGTCGGCGATGAAAAAAGCCGGAGATCTGCTCCGGCCATTTCCGGCCATTTTTTCCCCGTTGGACGGGTCGAACCGATGAAGAAGGTTATACCGTCCCGATCGGGCGGCGACGAGGTGGGGTTCTTGGGCTGCGGCTGGAAAGCCGGCGGCGGAGCGTTTCGTCAGAAGTTGCCGAGGCTCATGCCGACATAGGCGCCCCAGGGGCCGATCCCGATCGACATCCCGCTGCCGACGCGGGCGTTGGCGAAGGGGGGACTGCCGCCGCTCCCCCCGGATCGGTATGGGGAGTAGGAGGGGCTGGAGTTCATCCTGGAGGTCGCGGCGAGGGAGGCATCAGCGGTTGCCTTGCGGTTGGCCGCGGCGACGTCGGCGAGAACCTGTCGCCCGGCGTCGAAGGCGACCTGCCGATCCTTGAGGGTCTGGCGGGTCTGTTCGATCTTGAAGATCTCCTGCGAGAGTTGGGCGGCGGTCATGTCGACGACGTTCGGGACATCCTTGAGAACGTCGGCCCGCTTCCGGTCCGACATCGCCGAGAGGTATTGCCCCATCCAGGCCCGGGCTTCCTGGGCCTCGGGCGTCTCGATCACCTTGAACTTCGCCTCGAGGTCGTCGAGGAGGTATTCGAGCTCCTGGGGCGACATCTTCATCACCTTCGTGTTGAACTCCGCCTTGATCCGCTGGACCTCGCGGGGCGGGTAGATCTTCTGGACCGAGAGCCATTCCCCCAACTCGAAGATCGCCCGGCGCCAGCGGGAGCTCTGGAGGATTTCCGCCTTCGCGGCCAGCGCCTCCTGGGCGTCGTCTTGGGCGTTGTCCGGGTCGGCGGTCGCTGCCGCCGGAGGATCGGCCGCCTGGCCGACGAGCGGTCGGGCGATGGCACCGATGACTCCCGCCACGACGGCGAGGGCCAGAACGCAGGGAACCAACGGCTTGACGAGCGTGATTGGCATGCGGGAGGTGGAGCGGGTCATTCGGAGGGTTCCCCGGGCTTGCGGGTCATGGTCATGGTCACCGCGGCCTGATTCGTGGCCCCGGCGTGGGTCGGCAACGACTGGAACGTGCACTCGTCCTGGCCGTCGTAGAGGTAGTGGTTGATCGTCGAGGTCTGGCTGCCGTCGGGGTGGACGGTCGTCGTCCGCGACACCCAGACCCCCTCCTCGAGCGTCCAATCGGCCTCGGAATGGCTGCCATCGGTGCTGAACGACCAGGAATGGAGGCGCCGGGAGAGCGGATCCCAGCCGATCCGCTGCGAGACCTGCAATCCCTCGCTCCCATCCGGCGATGTGATCGTCGTCTCCCGGAGCAGATAGGTCCCGGTCGGATTCCAGCGGACGCTCATCTCCATCCGGGGGCGGGGGGCGTTTTCGTCGTTGTCGGGTCGCCCGTCGACGGTCACGGCCCAGTCGCCCACGAGCCAATCAAGGTCGGCGAGCCTGGCCGAAGTCTCCGGCGGATCGGTCCGCCACTCCCGCAGGCTCGCCACCTTCCAGCCGTCGGCCTGCTTCACCCACGTCGCAGAGAAGCGACCGTGCTGGGGGGTGGAGGTGCCGGGGGGGGTGACGACGACCGTGCCATCCTCGAGGGCCACAGAATCGGTGAGGAGGCGGATCGAGACCTCTTCGATGTTGAACGACGGGCGGGCCTGCCCCTCCGCGGCGGGCTCCAGGCCGGCAACGCTCTCCCGGCCGCGGAAGACCGCCCCCATGTCGTCGATGATGTCGCCATTCTCGGTCCACAGGCCCGCGACGGCCTTGCCATCGCCACGGGCGAGCGCTTCCTGGTAGGTCCGCGACGCAGCCCGGACGGCCTCGATGCCGGCCGACGTCGCGGCAGGCGTCTGCGCGGTGGCCGGGGGGATGCCGACGGCGAGCGTGACAACCACGAGGCTGACAAACAGGCAGACGGAGCAGGACGAGATTCGGAGGATGCTCATGGCACTGAACTCGCGGGCGGGGCAGGGGAGGGGATGGGACCGGCTGGGTTGGGGCCCGGGGGCGTCATCCCTAGGCCTTCATCTTAGCATGGCCTGCCGGTCCGCTCGACGGTCGGGTTGTGCCGGCGGCGACCCATGGCAGGGGCGATTCGGGGTTTGGTACGCTGCGTCCATGGCAGATTCCCTGGCGACGCTTGCCGACCTCGTCCGCCGCCCCAGCGTCAACCCGATGGGGCGCGACGTGTCGGGACCGGAGTACCTCGAGGGCCGGATCACCGACTACCTCGTGCAGCGCTTCAGCGCCGCCGGCCTCCCCTGGGCGCGCCAACCGGTCGCCCCTGGCCGCGACAACATTCTCGCCCGCCTCGAGGCAACCGTGCCCGGGGCCCCGACCATCCTCTGGGATGCCCATCAAGACACCGTGCCAGTCGACGGGATGACGATCGACCCGTTCCTGCCGCTCGTCCGCGACGGCCGTCTCCAGGGGCGGGGGGCGTGTGACGTGAAGGGGGGGATGGCGGCGATGCTCGTCGGGCTCGAGCGGCTGGCGGGCTCCGCGCAGCCCCGCCCCGTCACGATCCTGTTCACGGCGACGGTCAACGAGGAGTTCGGCTTCTCCGGGGCTCGGGCGATCGCCTCGCTGTGGAGTGGCGCTGGCGTGGTGAGCCCCGGCGACGGCCCGGCCCGCGATCTCGTCGGGGCTACCCGGCCGGTGGCGGGGATCGTTGCCGAGCCGACCAGTCTCGATGTCGTCGGCATGCACAAGGGAGCGGTGCGGTGGCGGATCCGCGTGGCGGGGCGGGCCTGTCACAGCTCCTTTCCCGAGCGCGGCGACAACGCCATCTACACGGCTGCCCGGGCGAGCTTGGCGATCGAGACGCTCGCCCGGGAGCTCCTCACCCGTTCGCCCGATCATCCGTGCGGTCCACCGACGCTCAGCCTGGGAACGATCCGCGGTGGCTCCGGCGTCAATCTCGTTCCCGACCTGGTGATCCTCGAGCTCGATCGGCGGCTCGTGCCGGGGGAGCTCCCCCGCGCGGCCCGCGACGAGGTCATCCGCCGCGTGGCCGAGGCCTGCCCCGGCGCGGCGATCGAACATGAGGAGCCGTTTGTCGAGCACCACGGCCTGCCATCAGGGGGCGCCGAGACGATGCTGGCCGGCCAGCGATTGGCCGACAGGCTCGAGGAAGCGGTCCGCGGCCAGGGCCGCCGGAGCGTTGTCCGCGCCGCCCGCTACGGCACCAACGCGAGCGTCTACGCGGCCGCCGGCGTGCCGACGGTCGTGTTCGGCCCCGGCTCGATCGACCAGGCCCACACGACAGACGAGTGGATCGACGTCAGTGAAGTCGAGATCGCCGCCGCGGCGCTGGTCGCCGCGATGGGGTGAGGGCGGGGCACCTCCGTATGCCTGTGCTATTCGCCCGCTTCACAACACTTCGGTGAACGGCCGGAGTCGGGTGACCGTCTGGACAATCCCTTGGCTTTCGAGCGTGGCCAAAAACTCCCCGGCTGACTTCGGTGGATTGTGAAGCCCGGCCCGCTGTCGTTTGACCGCCGTACAAACCGGCCCGGGGGCGGCGTCAAACAGCGAGAGCAGGAAGTTGTCCGGGTGGATCGCCTCGACGTTGTGCCTGGCCAGCACGTCGGCGGGAAAGTCCTTGAGGTTGAAGGTGACGATGACCTCGGCGTCCACTCGGATCGCGGCAGCGAGGACGTGCCGGTCGTCAGGATCCGGTAGGGAGAGGGTATCGATGAGGTCTTCGTACCCCGTCACGAGGCAGTCACGGACCGCGTCGTTCATCAGGGCCCTGGTTCGGGACAGGCGCTCTGGGGACAGGCTCGGGTTGTCCGCCTGGACGTTGCGCACCCACTCGTCGTGGATCGCATCGGTCCACCGTGCTCGCACCAGGCCCGCCTGGGCGAGACGGACGAACAGATCTCGGAGCGGAGCGGGGTAGAGAACGTTCGCGTCGTAGATGGCGGTGGCCGGGTGCTCCATCTCGACTCCGTCCCCGGTCAGTACCCCATCCCCAAGTCCTGTGCCTCGGCCGTGAGCTGGTCCAGGACCTTCTCGCGGGCTTCGTCGTCCTTCCGCTTGAACGCCATCAGGTCGTCGAAGCGAACCCGGCGGTACTTGCCAACACGACGGGAGGGGATTTTGCCGTCGTCAAGCAGTTTGGCTACGTAGGGGCGGGAGACGTTGAGCAGATCGGCGGCCTGCTGGGTGGTCAACTCCGCCTGGGTCGGGATCAGCGTGACGGAATGGCCCTGCGACATCTCGGCCAACAGCTGAAGGAACAGTCGAACCGCGGACGCGGGGACGGTCACCGCGTCGCCCTCGTCCAAGAGCCTGATGCGAACGCTCGTTCGCCCGAGCTTGTGGGTCGCCAGCAGGCGACTCGACTCGCGTGCCAACACGGCATCAGCCTCGCTCGGCGCGACGGTTTCAAAGTTCTCTGGGATCAGCGTCGCCATGGGACACCTCCTTCAAGGCTGAAGAGCAGTCTACCATGCAGTCGAAGCAGGCGCATCGCTCGAAACGCTCGAAATATCGTTTCCTGGCGGCCACTGTTTGGTCATCGCTTGGTTTCGCCAGCACCGTACAGTGCCATCGCCTGCCCCCCGAGAAGCGGGGAGCCCGGCGGGCGGAGCGGCCGCCCGCGCGCGACGCGGCCTCCGCCTCACCCAGATGGCGAGGCGGAGGCGCGATGGTGGGCGTCGAAGTGACCGTGGAGGCTGGCTCCACGCGATAACTCAAAACACGTCGAGGTTGTGGTGGTGGCCGAAGGGGTTGTAGCGCCGCGACTTCGGATACTCGTTGTGCCACGAGCGGTTGTAGACCGGCACCCGCATCTCTTGCGGATAGCGGTAGTAGAGATCGTTGGCGCTGCGGTAGTAGCCGTCGGCGTAGAAGTTCTGCGGATACCAGACGTAGGGATAGTGGTAGAAGCGGTTCCAGTCGGGCGCGGCGGCCGATTGGCCCCACGTTCCGCCGAAGGCTTTCGGCCCGGCGGACGGTTGACCCCCCCAGCCCTGCTGGGCGGAAGCCTCGCCGGCGGCGAGAAAGAACGTCGAGGCCAACACGGCCGCGGCGAGCAGATGGCGTTTCATGCGAAGGAGTCCCCCCTGCAATCGGTCGGGAGGTTCCCCCTGAACCCCCCTGCCACCCGGCTGCGGCCGCGCTCTCCACCCCCTCGCCCTCCAAAAGAGGCCGGTCGGGTGGCGCGCGTTCCGAACATCCAGACGGTGCGGCAAGGGGAATATCGACCGGCGGCGCGACCGTTCTTCATGGAAAAACCGGCAGGGTCGGCGGGGAGCCAGGAGACCCGGGCGGCGGCCGACCGCGTCAGCCGCGGCTCGTGGGGGAGGCCGGCAGGCGCCCCTCGGCCAGTTCCCGATCCCACTGCTCCATCAGCGGCCAAGCCGGGGCACAGGTGCCGAAGTCGGCAAGGGCGAGATAGCCGCGCACGCGCTCGAGGGTCCGGGCGAGGAGGGCGTCGTCCTTGGGAAAGATCGGGCCGTGGCTGGGGAGGAGCCAGGCGACGTCGCTGGCGGCGATCCGCTCGAGCGAGCGGATGAAGGCCGGGATGTCGCTGCCGTGATGGGCATCGATCGCGCCGACCGAGCCGTCGCGGTAGATGTTGTCGCCGGAGAGGAGGAGGTCGTCGAGCCTGAAGGCGAGCTGGCTGTCGGTGTGGCCGGGGGTGTGCCAGACCTCGAGCCGGCGCGAGCCGACCTCGAGAGCGTCACCGTCGCCGATCGTCCGATCGACCTTCACCGCCGGCATTTCGAGATGGACGTTCTGCGCCGAGATCTCGGCGAACGTCTTGATCCGATCGCCGCTCTCGAGTGCCTCAACGGCGAGCGGATGGGCGATGATCGGCGCCTTGAGGATCGTCTTGGCCTTCGCCAGCCCCTGGATGTGGTCGACGTCGGCATGCGTGGCGACGAGGGCCCGGCAGGTCGAGAGGGGGAAGTCGAGCTGACGGATCATCTCCACGATCTCGTCGACGGTCTCGGAGTAGCCGATGTCGATGAGCACCCAGTCGCGGTCGTCATAAACCAAATAGACGTTGCAACCGATCCGCCAGCCCGCCTGGTGGTTCATCTCGATGACACCGGGGAAAATCGGGCGGCGCTGGAGCATCGGAAGTCCGGGCGTGCGGGGAGATGTTTGCGGCCCGATCGGTCACAGCACACACTGGAGGGCCGGGGCCGCGGTACGCGTGTCCGGAGTGTAGCGCGTACCGCGACGGGCAGCAACGAGCCCCGCCTCCACCCGCCCTGCAGAGCGTCGCTCCCGCACCCGAAGAGGACCTCCCTTGGCCGCCGTCCCCCACAAAACCCCCGTAGCCCTCCGGCCGCTGGCCGTGTCGCGCTACGTGGCATGGGCGGGGAGCGTCGGTGAGCTGTGCGACGTCGTCGATCGTCTGGGGGGAATCACCGCCGAACTGGGGGCGCCGTCGCCGGACGGGGCGGAGTGGTATGGGCAGCTCTTCGGCAAGCTCCGGCCGCAGGTGACGCGCGAGCCGGTGATGGTGGCGGCGGTCTGCGGCGGCACGAACACCGGCAAGAGCCTCGTCTCGAATGTCCTCGTCGGCGCCGAGATCAGCCGGTCGCTGCCGGAGGCGGCGCGGACGCGCTGCCCGGTGGCCAGCCTGCCGCGCGGGCTCGCCGGGTCGGTCGACCTCGCGGCGCTGTTCCCCGGCTTCACCCCCCGCGCCTGGTCGAGCGACACCGACGCCCTCGGCGGCAGTGCCGCGGGGGACGATCTCCTCGTGTGGCGCGAGGATCCCGCCGGCCGCCAGCCGGCCCGGCTGATTCTCATCGATACCCCTGACGTCGACGGCACGCTCCGTGAGAACTGGCACCGGGCCGAGGCGGTGCGCAACGCCTGCGACGTGATCGTCGCCGTCCTCACGCAACAGAAATACAACGACGCCGCCGTCCGCGACTTCTTCGCCGCCGCCGCCGCTGCCGGGAAGTCGCTGGTCGTCGTTTTCAACATGGTCAACTGGCCGGCGCAGCGCGAGCGGATCGCCGGCTGGTATGCGACGTTTGTCGCCGAGACCGGCGCGGCGGCGCTGGCGGTGTATGCGGTGCCGCACGACTTCGCCCGGGCCGAGAGCGGCACGATCGAGTTCTTCCACCTCCCGGAGTTGACCGGCGGCTCGGCCGATCCGGCGGCGCCCCCGGTCGACCTCGCCGCGGTGTTGGCCGGCGTCGACTTCGACCGCATCAAGCTTCAGGCGATGGAGGGGGCGTTCCGTGTCGTCCTCGATCCTGCGGCCGGGATGGCGACCTGGCTCGACGCGATCGAGTCGTCCTCGCGGGAGTGGCATGACGCCCGGGGCGTGCTCGCCGAGGAGGCGCAGGTGCGCGTCGAGCTCCCCTCCGCGCCGCGGGAGCTGGTCTGGAACGAGATCTGGAGGTGGCTCGAACCGCGCCGGTCGCGCGTCGACATCAACCTCTCCCGCCTGTACCGGGCCGCCGGAAGCGGCGTGGCCTGGGTGGGGCGGCGGATCGGCGTCGGGCGGACCGAAGAGGAGCGGCGCGACGACTTCGCCGCCGTCGAACTGGCGGGCTTGAAGCAGGCGCTGGCGACCTTCATCGATCGCCTCGAAGGGGCCTGCCGCCGCAGCCCGCGGCTCCGGGCCCTCCTCGGCGACACGCTCGTCGGCGGCGACCGGGCGGCATGGTATGCCGACCTCGAGCGGCGGCACGCCGCCCTGCCGATGGTGTCGGAGGATTACCGGGCCTTCGTGCGTGGCGAGCTCGACCGCTTTTCCCGCGAAAACCCGAAGTTTCTCCAGCTTCTCCTCACCGGCTTGAGCGTCGGATCGGTCGCCCGCCCCTGCATCACGGTGGGGCTGATGATGGCCGGGGCCGCCGCGGTGCCGGCCGCCGCCGCCGCGGGGCACGGCCTGACGACGCTCGTCCACACCGCCGGCGACTATGTCGTCTGGGCCGTCGCGCCACTGGCGGGCGAAGGGGTGCTCGGGCTGACGATGGCCGGTCTCAAGCCGCTCCTCGAACGACTCTTCGCCGGCTGGTCAGCCGAGCGCAGCCGGGTCCTCACCGAGACGCTCCACGACGTCGTCCTCGGCGATCGCCTCGAGGTGATCGAGCGGCTCGCCACGGCTGGCGGGCGGCCGGAGGTGGCGCGGGCGCGGCGGTTGCTCTATGACTGTGGGCGGGAGTTCACCCGATGACCGACATCCCATCCGTCCCCCTCAAATCCGCTGCCGACAGCCCCGCCGGGGCAGCGTTGCAACCAGCGTTGGGGTTTGACGACGCCGGATTCGACGACCTCGTCACCGGGCTGTCACGGTGGAGCGGGACGCTCCCCGACTGGCCCCCGGCCAGGCGGGTGCGGGCGGAGTGGGAGGAGGTCGCCCCGCGGCTCGACCGGGCCCGCCGCGAGCTCTCGCGCGTCCTCGTCGTCGGCGTCATCGGGGGCACCGGCACCGGCAAGAGCACGCTTGTGAATGCGCTGGCCGGACGGGACGTGAGCCCCGCCGGCGACGTCGCCCGGCCGACGACGGTGGCGCCGGTGGTGGTCGTGGCCCGCGATGTCGACTGCTCGTGGCTGGCGCTCGACGAGGTCGGCGCTCGGGTCGTCACCAGCGACTCCGCCGCGGTGGCCAACATCGTGCTGGTCGACTGCCCCGATCCCGACACCCAGGGGCCGGGGGCGCCGTTGCTGTCCGGTGGGGCGCAGCCGCTGTCCGGTGGGGCGCAGCGCCCCAGCACCCACAACCACAATCGCGACCTCCTCGAGCGGATCCTGCCGGCCTGCGATGTTCTCCTCCTCGTGGCCACCGCGCAGAAATACCGCTCGTGGAGCGTGGCCAGCGAGGTGGCGGCGTTCGCGCCGGGGCGGCCGCTCCTGTTCGTGCAGACCCATGCCTCCCGCGACGCCGACATCCGCGAAGACTGGCGGCGTGAGCTCGAGCGCCAGGGGATCGAGGCGCCGGCCATCCATCGTGTCGACGGGCTCGAAGCCGCCCGTCGCGCGGCGGCGGGGCTCGAGCCGGAGCCGGGATTCGCCGGCCTCGTCAAGGCGATCGACGAAGAGCTCGTCGGCCGCGCGGCGCGGCGGGTACGGCGCACCGGCGCCCTCGACCTGGCCGGATGGTTCCTCCATCATGCGCAGGGGCAACTGGCGCCGCTGCGGCAGCCGGTCGCCGACCTCGCCGCCGGCGCCACCGCCCAGGCCCAGCGTCTGGAGGGGCTGATGGAGAAGGCCGTGGCTGGGACGCTACGGGCCAGCCGTCCGGCCTGGCAGCGAGTCATGGAGGAGGAGCTCGTCGAACGCTGGCATGGCGGACCGTTTGCGATGTTCCTCCACGCGCTGGCCGGGCTCGGCAGGCTGTGGCCGCGCGTGCGGGGGAGCGGTTTTGTCGGCCGCGTGCTCTCCGGTCAGGGGGTGCCGCCGGTGGCGAGCGGCGACGGCGCGTGGCAGTCGATCGGCGAGGTGGGGCTGACAGAGGCCGATGTCGAGCAATCACGGAGTATCCTCGTCGGGCTCGCCGCGCGTGCGGCGATCGGAGAGCCGATGGTCGGCCGGGCCCGGCTCGACGAGCGCTCCGTGCAGACGTCGGTCGGCACGCTCATGGAACGGACCGGCCACTGGCTCGTCGGTGGCGTCGATCGGCTCGTGGCGGAGCGTCGCGACCGGGTCGATTCGGCATGGTCGCGCGGCGTCTGCGAACTGCTCTTCGGCGCGCTGGTCGTGGCGGTGCTCGGCCGGGCGGCCTGGAGCTTCTTCTACGGCCACCTCTGGCTGGGGAATCCGCTCGGTGGCCTCGGGTTCCTCGAGGAGGCGCTCGTCTGGATCATCCTCTGGGGGCTGTGTCTGCGGTGGATCGTCTTCGCCCGCCTCCGCGCCGGGCTCGACCGCGACATCGCCGGGCTCGTCACCCGGCTCCCTGGGGCGCGGCTGGTTGAGCCGTTCCTCCACGACTTCTCCACCGCGGCAGTGGCAGCGGCGACTTTTCTCGAGACGGGGGACGACCTGGCCCGCCGCCACGCGGCGCTCGAAGCCCGGATCGAGGAGGGGCGCTCGACGCTCGGGCGACTGAAAGGGCCCGCACCATGACCGGCGGTCGCCAGCGAGGGCGCTGCCGTCGGCGGTGGTGGGCGGTCGCAGCCTGCTGGCTCGGCTTCATCGCCGCGACCGCCGCGGCCGCCGAGCTCGACGACGTCCGCGCCCGCGGGGAGCTCGTGTGGGGGGCCGACCAGGAAGGGGGCGGCCCACACGTCTTTGTCGATCCCGAGAGTCCGACCCGCCTGGCCGGCTTCGAGGTCGATCTCGCCGACATGCTTGCGGCGGAGCTCGGCGTGAAAGCGCGCTTCCAGCAGGGGCAGTGGGACCGTCTCCCGCTCCTCCTCGGCCGGGCCGCCGACTGCGTCATCAACGGCATCGAATCGACCCCCGAGCGGGCCCGCGACTGGCGCTGCTCGCGCCCCTATTTCGCCTACGCGCTCCAGCTCGTCGCCCGTCGGGATTCCCCGCTCGACTCGCCCGAGGCCCTGGCGAAGGAGGGGCCGCGGGGGCCTTGGCGGGTCGGGGTGCTGACCGGATCGGCGGCGGAGATCGAGATGCGCCGCCGCAGCGATCTCGCCGTGGAGGTCGTCGGCTACGACGGCACCGTCGACTGCCTCGAGCAGCTGCGTGGCCGCGTGCTCGACGCCGCTGTCATGGACGACTGCATCACCTCGTTCAATGCCGATCGCTTCGGCGAGCTGCGCGGCATCGGCCGGCCGTTCGCCGGCGGCACCTATACGATCCTCACCGCCCCCGACACGCCGCGGCTCTCGGCGGCGATCGATGAGGCCCTCGGGAGGCTGATCACCGACGGCCGGCTCAAGGCACTCTACGACCGCTGGGATCTCGCCGGCAGGCAGCAGATGCTCCTCCTTCGCGACGCGGCCGAGGTGCCGCCGGCGCCGCGCGGCAGCCTCGCCGACCTGATCCGTGGGGCGCTGCCTCTCCTCCTCCGCTCGGCTGGAATGACGATCCTCCTCTCGGTGGCGTCGTTCCCACTGGCGATCCTCATCGGTCTGGCGGTGGCGGTCGGCCGGCTCCACGGCCCGGCCTGGCTGCGGCCGTTCCTGGCCGGCTATGTCGAGATCCTCCGGGGCACGCCGCTGATGCTCCAGCTCTACGCCCTCTTCTTTCTCCTCCCCAAGGCAGGGCTCGCGCTGCCGGCGATCGTGGCCGCGATCCTCGGCCTGGCGATGAACTACTCGGCCTACGAATCGGAGATCTACCGGGCGGGGCTCAAGGCGGTGCCGGCGGGGCAGTTCGAGGCGGCCCTCGCCTTGGGGATGACGAAGTGGCAGAGCCTGCGGCATGTGCTCGTGCCGCAGGCGGTGCGGATCGTGATGCCGCCGGTGACGAGCGACTTCATCGCGTTGTTCAAGGACACGAGCGTCTGCTCGGCGATCACCGTCATCGAGCTGACGAAGCGCTACAGTGTCCTTGCCCTGTCGACAGGAAGGATCGCCGAGTTGGCAATGGTGACGGCGCTGTTGTATCTGGCGATGAGCTGGCCGCTGTCGCTTCTCTCGCGCTGGTTCGAGCGCCGGCTCGAGCGGCGTTCCGAGCGGGCCCCGGCATGAAGGCCCCCGCGGAGCGACCGGTCATGATCGAAGTCGACTCCCTCGCCGCGATCCGTTCGGGGAACCGGATCCTCGATGCAGTCACCCTCACGGTGGCCGAGGGGACGGTGACGACGCTCGTGGGGCCTTCCGGCGGCGGCAAGAGCACGCTCCTCCGCTGCCTGAATGGTCTCGAGACCTTCGCCGAGGGGCGGGTGACGATTGCCGGCCACAAGCTGGTCGCAGGAGAGCATCCGCCGCGGGCCCTCGAACGCGTTCGCCGCGACGTGGGGATGGTGTTTCAGGGGTTCAACCTCTTTCCCCATCTCTCCGCGATCGACAACGTCACCCTCGCGCCGCGGATCGTCCGTGGCGTGCCGGCGCCCGAGGCCCGCAGCCGGGGGCTCGATCTGCTCGAGCGCGTCGGCCTCGCCCGGTTTGCCGAGGCCCGGCCGGCGACGCTCTCCGGTGGGCAGCAGCAGCGCGTGGCGATCGCCCGGAGCCTGGCGATGGAGCCACGGGTGATGCTCTTCGACGAGCCGACCAGCGCCCTCGATCCGCAGATGTCGGCCGAGGTGCTCGACGTCATCGTGGAGCTGGCGCGCGGCGGCCAGACGATGGTCGTGGTGACGCACGACCATGGCTTCGCCCGGCGGGCAGCGACGCAGGTGGTGGAGCTCGTCGCGGGGCGGGTCCACCGGGCCGGCCCTCCGGCGGAGATCCTCACGGCGGTGGCGCGCTGAAGGCCGGGCCCGATACCAACAAAAAAACTCCGCCCGGGACTTTTGGTCCCGGGCGGAGCTCACTGGCCGAAGTCGGGCAACGGGTAGTCCGTCTCGACCTATCGCACTGTCTTCATCCGACTGACACGCTTCCGTCTGACCTGGCTCATCCTGCTGGTCTCGCGACCAGCCGATGGGTCGAAGGTCATTTGGGGACTCGTTCAGCCAGCACTGCAGGCCGGATCGCTGCAGCCGTTGCCGCAGCCGTTGCCAGCGCCACACCCAGGCTCGGCACCGCAGCCCGGCTCGACGGCGTCGCCGCAGCAGCTGCTCGTGCAGCTCTTGTGGCAGCCCTTCTTGCTGTGAAGAGCCTTGAACAACCCACCGAGGATCGAGCCCTTCACGTGCTTCTTGCGGGGGGCAGCGGTGCACCCCGAGTCAGCACAGCCATTGCCAGCACCGCAGGCCGGTTCCGCACAGCCGTTGCCAGCTGCACATCCGGGCTCCGCACCGCAGCCGTTCCCAGCCGCACATCCAGGCTCAGCACCACACCCACCGAGGCAACCGTTGCCGGCGTCGCAGGCGGGCTCCGCACCGCAGCAGCTCGCGCTGGTGCAGCTCGTGCTCTTCCGCTTGCAGCCGTCGAACAGCCCCTTCAGCCCACCGAACAGCGAGTGCTTCTTGCGGCACTTCGGGGCAGCGGTGCATCCACCGTCCGTGCACCCGTTGCCAGCGTCGCAAGCCGGTTCCGCACAGCCGTTACCAGCCGCACATCCGGGCTCCGCACCACAGCCACCGAGGCAGCCGTTGCCGGCAGCACAACCGGGCTCACAAGCATCGGCACAGCCGTTGCCAGCGCCACAGCTGGGCTCCGTGCACGACGTGCCACCCTTCTTGCAGCCGAGCATCCGGTCAAGGATCTCGAAACCGAAGGACTGGCTACAGACCGTCACGCCGAGGACCAGCGCACCGAGGAACAAAATACGCTTCATCGAGCCACATCTCCTTTGCTTATGGATCACGCGAGAGGTTTGAGGTCCCGATCGCGAGGCTAGGTCACCCCGAGGAGTGATCCACGAACTTTCCCGCGACAGGCCTGTCGAGCCATTCCGTGGCTCGATTTATGGCAGGTTGCTGTCGCCCCCTGGTTGCCCGACGGGCACAGTGATGCCCCGGGGGACACTTGGGGTATCGGACGGTCTGGGAAAGCGGCTTGAGTGTGCTGCAAGTTTCTTGGTTTCAAGGACTTGTGGTGACTGTTGGGGAGACTTTGCACGCCGTTTCGAAGGGGTAAACCTTGCGGTCGGAGACCCTCCAACCGGCACAGTGTGACGCGCATCCTGGCCCCTTCGGCACAGCTTCACGCGGACGCGCTCCCGGCTGGCAAGCGCTGCGGGTTGTATGGCCGTCGCCGGGTTCATTGACAGGGTCTGCCCCGCCCCTACACTCCACCCCCAGACGTTGGTGTCCCTCCGCCGCAACTGGCGACGGAGGGCTCAACAGGGAACTCCGGTGCAATTCCGGGACGGCCCCGCCGCTGTGACCGGGCAGGACGACCGTTGTCATCGATGCCATTGCGTTTCTTTCCCCCCATGTGACATGGGCGGGGCGGACGTGAGAAGGCGACAACGGCGGCCCGGGAGTCAGAAGACCTACCAACGGTCCCAGGAGCGCGTGATTGCTGCGAGGGCGGCACCACGGGCACGCCCCGCACGCGCGAGGTGGCATCGGAAGGAGCCGGCGGAATCCCCCAGGCCGTGGCCCACAGGGTCGCGCCTGCGCCTCCGCCAGCCCGTGAGCGGGCTGTCGGGAAGGGATCGTCGGCGGTAGGGTGGGGCCCGGCACCGCCCAAGGAGGCTGTTCATGATCCGTACGTTTTTTGCTGGGCTTCCCCTGCGCCCGCGGGGCGCCACCGTAGGCGCGGGCGTCGTTGGTTCGCTGCTTCCCGTTGGCCGAAGGCTGGGCCCACGCCGGCCGCGGGCCTTCACCCTCGTCGAGCTCCTGGTCGTGATCTCGATCATCGGGGTCCTCCTCGGGCTCCTCCTCCCAGCCGTCCAGTCGACCCGTGAAGCCGCCCGCACAGCCGCCTGCTCGAGCAACCTGCGGCAACTCGGCCTGGCAGTGCAGCTCTTTACCGACGCGCAGCGCGGCCGGCTGCCGCCGCTGAAGCTCGACGATGCCCGGCGGATCGCCGGCACGCTCGCCGGCGAATATCCCTACCCCGGCAGCAGCCGCTATTGGTTCGGCACCGTCTCGGCCGACACGGCCGGCGGCAGCGAGCAGGTCGACTTCACGACCGGTTTCCTCACTCCCTTCATGGAAGGGAATGTCGCCGCCTACCAGTGCCCGTCGTTCGGCCGCTCCGAGATCGACGCCCTCACCTATGGCGCGATGTGCAGCGGCTTCGACTACAACCCCGCCCTCGGGCCGGGGACGGTGATCGGCTACGACGCCGACTACGCGCCGAAGCTCGAGGACAAGGACCGGCGTTTCAAACTCGCCAGTGTCCGCGAGACGCAGCGGACAATTGCCTTCGCCGACAGCGCCCAGGTCCGCTACGATCTCAAGTTCCTCGAGAATCTCGGCGGCCTGGTCCCCCCCACCGGCAATTTCCCCACCGTCCACTTCCGCCATGCGACGCAGGCCAACGTCTGCTTTCTCGACGGCCATGTCGAACAGCGGCCGTGGAAGTTCGCCGTCGACGTCCCGGGCGAGACCTATCTGACTGCCGAACAGGCAGGGCTCATGGAGCGGAAGAAGCTGGGGTTTGTCTGTGACGGCGAGCCGCGCGACCCGGCTACCCGCGACGCCCTCTACGACCGCGATTGAGCCGGCGCAGGAATCAGCGAGCCCGCTCATGCACGAGCCCACCGACCACCAACGGCGCGCGGCGGCGCTCGCCTCCAATGCCCGCGCCTGGGACCGGCTGGCGACCGCCCAGGCGGCCCTGGCCCGCCCGGCCGTCGATGAGGCGTTTGATGATCCGCGTCGCTGGTTGGGGAGCGGGGGGCCGACGGGGCGGCCGTGGCTGCCGGCACGTCTCGATGGCCTCGATCTTCTCTGCCTCGCGGCCGGGGGGGGCAAACATGGCCCCCTCTACGCTGCGGCCGGGGCGCGGGTGACCGTCGTCGATCTCTCCCCGGCGATGCTCGCCCTCGACCGGCAGGTGGCCGCCGAACGGCGCCTCGATCTGGAGATCGTCCAGGCCTCGATGGACGACCTGCGGATGTTCGCCACGGCCCGCTTCGATCTCATCATTCACCCGGTGAGCACCTGCTACGTCCCCGCGGTCGGCGGCGTGTTCCGCGAGGTGGCGCGGGTGACCCGGCCGGGGGGCCTGTATGTGAGCCAGCACAAACATCCCGCGAGCCTCCAGGCGGGTGTTGCCCCTGGCCCCGGCGGGCGGTGGGAGCTCGAGCACCGCGCCGACCGCCGCGAACCGCTCCCCCCGGCCCCGCCGTCGCGGCTCCGCGAGCCGGGGACGCAGGAGTTTTTCCACGGGCTCTCCGCGCTGGTCGGCGGGATCTGTCGGGCGGGGTTTGTCATCGAGGATCTCTGCGAGCCCGATCACACCCGGCCGGGGGCCGAGCCGGGGTCGTTTGCCGACCGGGCCGCCTTCCTCCCCCCGTATCTGCGGATCCTCGCCCGGCGGGGCGATTGGGTCGCGCCGCCGGTGGCCAAACTGCTGGTAGGCTAGCGGCTCACTCCGCAGGAATCCGCCATGATCCATCTCACCGTCATGATCCTCGTCCGCGATCCGGCCGATGTCCCCCGCGTCCGCGACCTTCTCGGTCAGCAGCGGCGCGGCAGTCTCACGGAGCCCGGGTGTCTGAAGTTTGACGTCTACCACTCGACCGTCGAGCCGCGCCGCTTCGTCCTCGTCGAGCACTGGGCGTCGGGGGAGGCCCTCGAGGCCCATCGCCTCGCCGAGGCCTACACGACGATCTACAAGCCGCACGTCCTGCCGCTGGTCGACCGCGAGGGGCATCCCTCAGAACTGCTGGGGTGAAGCCGATGATTCTCCTCATCGACAACTACGACTCCTTCACCTGGAATCTCGTCCAGCGGATCGGCGAGATTGCCGCCGGCGTGCCGATCGAGGTCCACCGCAACGACCAGATCGATTGCGACGCAATAGCCTCCCTCGCCCCGAGCCATCTCGTCATCTCCCCCGGCCCCTGCACGCCCGACGAGGCTGGGATCTCCTCCGATGCCGTCCGCCGCTTTGCCGGGCGGATGCCGATCCTCGGCGTCTGTCTCGGCCATCAGGCGATCGGGCAGGTCTTCGGCGGCAAGATCGTTCGGGCCAAGCGGCTGATGCATGGCAAGGTCGACCGGATCGAGCATTCGGGGCAGGGGCTGTTTGCCGGACTCCAGAGCCCGATCGAGGCGACGCGTTACCACAGCCTCGTCATCGATCCGCCGACCCTGCCACGGGAGTTTCACGTCGACGCCTGGTCGACCGCCCCCGACGGCTCGCGGGAGATCATGGCCGTCCGCCATGCCACGCTGCCGATCTATGGCGTCCAGTTTCACCCCGAGAGTTTCCTGACGCCTGCGGGCTACGATCTCCTCCGCGCCTTCCTCGCAGTCGGCCCGGGGGCAATCCCGGCGGCTCTCTCGTCGGCCACGGCCACCACCTGACGACGCATTCCCGCGATGCCACCGGAGGGGCGGGCTGCCGCTCGAAATCGGCGATGATCGATCTCGAAGGGGCCCTGGCTCATGTCGTGGCGGATGCCCGCCTCCTGCCGCCGCGGCGCGTGCGGCTGGAGGAGGGGCGCGGGCGAAGGCTCATCGCGGCGATCGTCGCCGACGTCGATTCCCCACCGTGGGACCGCTCGATGATGGACGGCTTCGCTGTCCGTTCGGCCGATCTGCTCGGCGATGGACGGCCGAGCGAGGCGCCTGTGAGCCTCGATGTCGTCGTCGATCTCGCCGCCGGCGATGCCTCGACCCTCGCGATCCGCTCCGGCTCCTGTGCGCGGATCATGACCGGTGCGCCGGTTCCGGCGGGAGCCGATGCGGTCGTGCCGATCGAGTGTGCCGTCGAGGGAACGGCCAGGGCACATGCCGGAGGGGTCGTTCGGCTTGTCGATCCGAAGTTTCGCGCCGGGCAGCACGTCGGCCTGCAGGGCTGTGCGTTTCGGGCAGGCGCCGAGGTGCTCCCGGCGGGCGCGATCCTCACCCCGGCAGCGGTGGGCCTGGCCTCCGAGGCGGGGGCCACGCATGTCTTGGTCGTGCCGCGGCCGCGCGTGGCGATTCTCTCGACGGGGAGCGAGCTGGTTGCCGCCGATGCGGTGCCCCGCTTCGGTCAGACGCGCAATTCCAACGGCCCGATGCTTGCCGCGGCCGTCGCCGCGCTCGGTGGCGAGCCGGTGGCCCTCGGCACGGTCGTCGATCGGCCGGAGCCGCTCCGGGCGGCCGTCTCCCAGGGGCTCGCGGCCGACATCCTCCTTCTTTCCGGCGGCGTCTCGGCGGGCGATCTCGATCTCGTCCCCGACACCTTCCGGGCTTGTGGCGTCGAGAAGATCTTTCACAAGGTCCGTCTCAAGCCGGGGAAGCCAGTGTGGTTCGGCATCTTCTCGCGCCCCGGCGGGGGAGGGCGGTGCCTCGTCTACGGGCTCCCTGGCAATCCGGCCTCGAGTCTCGTCTGCTTCGATCTCTTCGTCCGGCCGGCGCTTGCTTCCCTCCTCGGCTGGCCGCCGGCCCGCTGGAACTTGCTCCGGCGGCGAGCGAGGCTGGCGGAGGCGGCGAAGGGGGCCGAAGATAGGCCGGTCTACGCGCCGTGCCGGCTCGAATCGGGCGACGACGGCAGCCTTGTCGCCCATCCGCTCCCCTGGACAGGCTCCTCCGATCTGGTCGGGCTGGCGGTCGCCGATGCCTATCTCGCGCTTCCCGCCGGGGTCCGCCGCGCCGAGGCCGGCGACGAGGTCGAGGTGGTGATGCTCCGCGATGATTCCGAGAGGGTGTGAGTTCGGCAGCGGCGCGAGCGCGCAGGAGCGGCGATGAAAAAGAAGCGTGGGGCGCTTCGCCCCCGTCTGCCGGAGCGGCCGTTTCTCACCGGCACGTGGTCGTTTCCTTTCTCACCCGGCGTGCGCGGGCGCACGCTCCTGCTCTCGGTGCTGGCGTTTGTGGTCGGCGTGCTTGTGCGCGAGAGCCTCCGGCTGATGGCAAGCGGAGACGGCCGGCTCTCGTTTCTCGGCGCGATGTTCACCGTGCTGACGGTGTTTGCATTCGTGACCTGGTTCGCGGTGGCCGGGGCCTGTGCGCTCGCGGTCGTGGGGGACACGGCCAACGGCTGCGACCGGATCGTGCGTTGGCCGACCGCGGTGTTTCTCGACTGGATTGGCGAGACGTTCGTCGTCGCCACCGGTGTCGGCATCAGCGTGGCGGCGCTTGTGGTCCTGGCCTGGGTGTCGAGGCAGGTCGGAAGCCAGAGCGACGGCGGCGTGCCGGTCGGTTTTTTCTTCCTCTTCCCCATCGTGCTCCTCTCGCTGCTCGAGAACGGCGCGCTCTTCGACGTCGTCTCGCTCCCCCTTCTCCGCACGTTCTGGGTGGCTCCCGGCGGCTGGGGGAGATTTTATCTCTCCACCGCCATCCTCCTCCTCGCCGCTGCCTCGATCGTCGTCCTCGCCGCCCCGACCCCCTGGGGCGGTCAACTGTGGGGAAACGCTGCGATCGTGGTCGTGAGTGTGATGTCGAGCCTGGTGTGGCTGATCTACTTCCGGCTCCTCGGCCGGCTTGCTTGGTTCTGTGCCGACCGCACCGCAGCGGTAGAGGCCGAAGCGGAGCTGCGGGCCGAGCTCGAAGCGACGGAGCCGGAGGCCGACGCGGAAGACTAACTGTCCGTGGAAAGATTCATCCTTGACCTTTTTCCACTTGGAAAACCTCTGGTTTTCTCGTGCGCTGCGCACTCGCGACCGCCTCCCGCGGTCGGGCCGGCACTTTATCCACGGCCTGCTAACGGGCTCGACCGTACCGCAGGCTCGCACGTCCGGCGGCCCAGACTGGCCAACCGGTGACTTCCCCATGGAGAAAGGTCAGGGATGACTTTTTCCATGGGCTGCTAGCATGGCATCGTTCGATGGGGGGGCGTGCCTGTGCCCCGAGATACCGCCGAGCGATCTTTCCGCGTTAGCGGATAACGATCCGGCAAATGCCGCAATCCTTTGCCGGGGGGAATTGTCAATGGTCGTTCGTTGCCTCAAGGTGTTCAGTTTGGCGATCGCCAGTTGGTATGGCCTGTTCGTGATGAACTTTTTCGTCTTCGCTCTCTGCCTCCGAATCGTCGTGCGGGTCATCATCGATGCGGATGGAGGACCTCCCTTGAGTTCGGAGACCCTCGAGTCTCTCATGGAGTCGGTGACCATTCGGCTGATAACGGTCGGTGTTGTGATGCTCGAGCGTCACGAGATTATTGAAATGATCGAAGGGAAACACGCGTCGGATCGAAGTGACCCCCTCGCCGACATTTCCCAGCCGTACGGAATGTTTTATCTCTGCGGCGGTCTGATCATGGAGTGTTTCGTCGACGGCCTCAAGCATCCGTTTCCCATCATTCAGGGGCCAGCCTTTGAAGCCATTTTCGTTTCAGTGTTGTTGCTGTGTGCCCTGGTGACGATGTTCGTCAGTCTCCGATACGCCTACGACATTCTCGTTTGGCGGAAGTGAGGGTGGACCCCATTCTTTGGACAACTTTGGGCCTTGGACAAGGTGGAGTTGGAGTGGTGGCCCGCGAGACCCATTCCAAGGGTCTCGCGCGGCCACGAATCAGTTCACGGAGCGTGGGAGCCACGGGCTGCGGCGGCGGCGGCAGATGGACGCCGTCGGCGATGAGGGTCACAAATGGCAGATCCTCGCAGGCGAGCAGCCGATGGAGGATGTTGTCGTGGCGCGGGAGGAGATGAGGGCAGCCGTTGCCAAGATGGGTGAAACAGGAAAGCCCCGCCGCACAGGCGTCGCGGAGCAGTTCGAGCGACGGATCGCAGTGGCCGGCGGCCACGAGCACGCCTCGTGTGGCTGATCTACTTCCGCCTCCTCGGCCGGCTCGCCTGGTTCTGTGCCGACCGCACCGCAGCGGTAGAGGCCGAAGCGGAGCTGCGGGCCGAGCTCGAATCGACGGAGCCGGAGGCCGACGCCGACGAGGGCTGAAGGAACCTCGCGCGCGAGGTTGGGCTAGCCCGGAAAAAACAGGGCTGATCCATGCCGCATTTTCCAGACTTGGGGGCCTTTCCCCACGTGGGCTGCTCGCGGGGTGGATTGAGGCATTTCCTGAATTTTCGCGTAGAATCGGGGATCTTCACGGAATCGCCACCGGAAACCGTCGCCGATGACCACCGTCCAAATCACGATTTCTGACGCCCTTGCCAAGGAAGCTGCAGCCGAGGGCTTGCTCGAGACCGGCTCGATCGAGGCGATTCTGCGTGAACAACTCGCGGCAGCCCGTGTCGCGAAGATGCAAGCGACGAGGCAGCGGCTCATGGCAACCCGAACGCCTCCCATGACGGCCGAAGAGATCGAAGCCGAGATCAACGAGTATCGAGCGGAGCGGCGACGTGCGGCTGGTGCTTGATACGAACACCGTTGTATCCGGTCTTGTCTGGGCCGGAGTACCGGGGCAACTCATCGATTCGGCGGTGGCCAGCAAGGTGCACCTGATTGCGAGCCTGCCGCTCTTGGACGAACTGCAGTCGATCGTGTCAGGCGATTCCCGGCTTCTCGCGATCGGCGAGTATCGCGGAATACCCATCATCACCCCCGCGACAGCCGTTCGTCGGCTGGCGGTGTGACCGCGACGGCTTTGCTCGCCCGGTGGTTTGGCGGAGTGATCTCCCCGTGGACTGCTACGCCGGGCGCTGCTCCTTGACCTCGATGGCGATCCGGGCGGGGAGGACAGGATCGTCGGTCCAGATAACGACAACGGCCTCTCCTGGGGGCACGGCCATCTCCAAGACCCGTTGGAAGTGCGACGTGACCAGCGCGACGGTGCCCCCTGGAGCGTGAATCGTCTTCGTACTCCGCTTGGCCAGGCCTTCGGTCGGGAGCGGACCAGGGCCAATATCGATAGCGATCTCTCCATCCGTGTCTGGCTGCGTGCCGACGGCGATGCACGTGGCAGTCGACGCGACGAGGACTCCGGACTCGTGCTCCGGCACGATCGTCTCAACGTTGGTCGGGTCGATCAGGAAAAGGATTCCGTGCGGAACGGCCAGCCTCGCGTTCTGGATCATGAGGTGGACCCGATTCGTTGGACAGAAGGTGAAGTTGGGGTGGTGGGCCGCCGAGCTGGAACGTCCCCATTCCGATCCCCGCCGCGATCGGCGCGTCGGAAGAGGACTGAAGGACCCTCACGTTTTCAAGCGGAGATCACGCAGACCGCTGCAAGAGGTTTCCAAACTCGCTTCGAGACAACGGCTGCGGCAATGGTTTGCCAGCCTCCTCGAACGTTTCGATGGCTTCCTCCACAAGCTCGCAGAGCTCGGCGAAGACCTGCTTGGCATCCTCACCATGGCAACCGCCGAGGAACAACTCCGGGCAGCTGCCGATGAAGCAGTTGTCTTCGTCCGACCACTCGACCACCTTCACGTATCGGTCGCCTTTCGCCATTGGTTCACCTCGTCGATGGCCTTCCGAACCGCTTTTTCGTGATATCGCCGAGCATCGTCGCCATTCATACCAGATATCGCAATCAACTTGGCAAGGAGTGGATGGCTGTAGTTTCGATGGCTCCCTTTGCCGGGGATGACCTTCCACACCCCTCGATTGACGGCCGATTGCAGGAAGCAGAAGAGAACATAGCGCGTCGGAGAAAGGCCCAGCGATTGGATGTCCTTCGGGCGTTGCGTGAAGGCGCCCTCCAGGACGCGAATCAGCGCGCCGTATTCGGCGTTTGAGTGGGTGTACTGGGCGTAGAACAGCCCGGTTCTAGCTGGGATTTCCACCACGTCACCGATGCGGAGTCTTTTCGCCATGAAGGTGTTTCAGAGCAGCCGGCGGATCGACGGAACGTCGCGGGATTGGGATGGTGGGCGCGATGCGTCTGGGGCGCGGGAGGCGCGCCCATCACGTCGATGATTCAGTTCACGGAGTGTGGGAGCTACGGGCGGCGGCGGCGGCGAGAGCGCGGATTGGGTTGATGGTGATGAGCCGGTCGATCGCCGCGGCGGTCTGCCCCACGTCGGCGAGGACGCGCCGCAGTTGGGAAAGCGTGGCTGTCGAGCCGACGAGGTGGGTCCGGTCGGCCGACCAGGCCGCGCCATCCTCGCCGACGACGACCGTCTGCCCGCCGAGCTCGAACGTCCCCATGCCCATCCCCGCCGCTGCCGTCGCGTCGGAAACGACGATCGCCCGGTCGGGCCCCAGCCAGCGGAGCATCGCTCCCAACAGGAACGGCGGCAGATGGACGCCGTCGGCGATGAGGGTCACAAACGGCAGCTCCTCGCAGGCGAGCACCCGATGGAGGATGTTGTCGTGGCGGGGAAGGAGATGGGGGCAGCCGTTGCCGAGATGCGTGAAGCAGGAAAGCCCCGCGGCGCAGGCGTCGCGGAGCACCTCGAGCGACGGATCGCAGTGGCCGGCCGCCACGAGTACGCCCCGGCCGACGAGGAACGAAATCGTGCGGAAGCCGGGATCGCGCTCCGGGGCGAGCGTCACCATCCGCACATGCCCCCGCCCCGCCTCAAGGAGCCGCTCCATCGCGGCGGGACTCGCCTCGCAGGCATGCTCCGGCGGATGGGCGCCGACGAAACCGCGCTCTGCGCAGATGAACGGCCCCTCGACATGGATCCCGGCGACTGTGTCGCGGATCTCTGCATCGGCTTCGAGACAGTCGGCGAGCGCTCCGATGCGGTGATCGAGGACGGGAAGCGAGTCGGTGATCACCGTTGCCAGAAACCGGCCGCCGCCATCGGCCCGGTAGGCCCGGCAGATCGCAGCGAGCCGTTGTGGATTGAGATCCTCAGCGCCGAAGTCGAGTCCACGATAGCCGTTGAGCTGGAGATCGAGGGGGAGATCCATGGTGGGAAGGCCTGCGATGATTGCCGCGGCAGGCGTCACGCGCCGGCCGGGCGATGCGCGGCCGGGAGGAGGGCTGCGGCCGGGGAGTCGAGATGGAGCGACAGCGCCGCATGCGTCCGGAGAATCGACGCCGGGCAGTCGGGGGAGAGCGGCCCGACGATCGCATCACGGACGGCGGCCGCCTTGCGGCTGTCGGGCACCGAACAGACGACCAAATCGGTGGCGAGAATCCGCCGCACCCCCATCGAGATCGCCTCGGTCGGCACCTCGGCGAGCCCCGCAAACCATCCCTCCCCCACCTGCTGCAATCGGCAGGCCTCGTCGAGGCGGACAACGAGATAGGGGGCGAGGGTGTCGAAATCGGCCGGCGGGTCGTTGAAGGCGAGATGGCCGTTCTCGCCGATCCCGATCGTGGCAACGTCGAAGGCGCCGGCCGGCACGAGTGCCGCGAGCCTCAGGCATTCGGCGGCGGCGTCGCGCGAGGCATCGATGCCGTGGAACGCCGCCGGCGGCCGCGGCAGGCGCTCGAGGAGCCGCTCGCGGAGATAGCGGCGGAAGCTCGCCGGGTGCGAGTCACTCAAGCCGGCGTATTCGTCGAGATGGAAGATCGTGATCTTCTCCCACGGCACGTCTTCGGCCGTCAGAGTGGCGAGCGTGGCGAACTGCGAGGCCCCGGTGGCGACGACATACGTGGCGCTGCCGCGGGCAGCGACGGCAGCGCGGAGGGCCGCGGCGGCTTCACGGCCGGCAGCGCGGCCGAGGGCAGCGGGATCGTCGTGGATGTGGATGTCCATCGTGGGCTCGCTCGAGAAGCCTGACTTGAATTGCCGTCGTGAGTATACCGCCACGTGGCGGGCCGGTTCGCTACCATGAAGGCCTCCCCGGCCCGGGGCGGCGCGGCAGCGCCGCGGTCGGGGGACGCACTCGGGGGAAATGGCCATGGCGGCGGTGAACGCAGCGACGGGCAGCATTGTGGCGGTGATCCTCGTGGGCTTGTCGGCGGCGTGGGTCACGGCCGCGGAGCCAGCCGCAAACGATCAGCCGATCCGCGTCGGCATCATCGGCCTCGACACCTCCCACTCCACCGCCTTCACGAAGCTCCTCAACGACACCGCCGACGGCCAGCACGTGCCCGGCTGTCGCGTCGTTGCGGCATCGCCGAAGGGGAGCGCCGATATCGAATCGAGCGTCAGTCGGATCCCCGAATACACCGCCGAAGTGAAGAAACACGGCGTCGAGATCGTCGACAGCATCCCGGCCCTCCTCGAACGGGTCGATGCGGTGCTCCTCGAAACCAACGACGGCCGCCCCCATCTCGAGCAGGTGATTCCGGTGATCAAGGCCGGCAAGCGCGTGTTTGTCGACAAGCCGATCGCCGGATCGCTCGCCGACGCCGTCGCCATCCACCGCCTCGCCGCGAAGCGTGGCGTGCCGCTGTTCAGCGCGTCGTCGCTGCGGTTTGCCGCCGGCACGCTCGCCGTCCGTGCAGGCTCCATCGGCGCGGTCACCGGTGCCCACACCTATTCCCCGTGCGCCCTCGAGCCGACCCATCCCGATCTGTTCTGGTATGGCATCCATGGCGTGGAATCGCTGTTCACGGCGATGGGGCCGGGCTGCACGAGCGTGACGCGGTCGCACTCGGCCGATTTCGATCTCGTGACGGGGCTGTGGGGCGATGGCCGGATCGGCTCCTTCCGCGGCATCCGCCGCGGCGCGGCGAACTTCGGCGGCACGGCCTTCGGGGAGAAGGGGACCGCGCCGGTCGGCGCCTTTGACGGCTACCGGCCGCTGCTGGTGGAGATCGTAAAGTTTTTCCAGACCGGCGAGGTGCCGGTGTCGGCGGAGGAGACGCTCCAGATCTACGCCTTCATGGAGGCGGCCGACGAGAGCAAGCGCCAGGGAGGGAAGCCTGTGACGCTCGCCGAGGTGATGGAGAAGGCCGAGGCCGAGGCGACGAAGCGCCTGGCGGCCCTTGAGGCTGAGTAACCCAACCGTGGCTTCGGGGTCGCCCGTGCCCCGGCGCAGAACTGCCGGATGGTGTTCTTTCTTGCCACCGGAGAGGATGAGGCCGGGGTCGGCGAACGCTCGAGGAGTCCCCGATCGCGCCTACCGCTCCGAACGGCCCGCGCGACTGGTCTAAAGCGATGCGGGGCGACGAGACTTTTGCCGCCCCGGCCGACGGCAGCGCCCACAGGCACGCGACCAAGTGTCGACCATCCGACGAGTCAAGCGTTGCTTCGGGGTCGCCCGTGCCCCGTCGCCGGACTCGCTGGAGGTCATCCCTGCCCTCCGCTCTCTCCGCGCCGCCCGCGCTTTCGCCCTCCTCTCCTGCGCTTGCCGGCGAGGCCGGCTCTCGGAGCACGGGCGACCCCTCGCTGGCAGCGCTGGGCACAGCGATCAGATGCCTGGCTTTAGCCGGGCAGACTGCGATGAAAGTGGACGTGCTTCCACGCGCCGTCGATCCGCTGCCAGACCCGCGTTTCTTCACACAACACCGTGATCGGGCGGCCGGCGTCGTCGAGTTTCTGCACCATCCGCATGTAGGCCACCACGGCGGCATCCTCACCGAGGAGCCGGACGTTCGGCGCGGCGAGCGTGATCGTCGGCACGAAGACCGGCTTCGTGGCGCTCGTGCCGAGCTTGAAATAAAACTCGTGAAAGGGAAGCCCTTCGACGAGCTGGCCGCGGGCCTCCGGCTCGAAGCAGGTGATGTCGTAGGCCACGAGCGACGTGTAGGTCTTCCAGTCGGCGGTGGCGATGCTTTCGAGGAGCTTGCGGGTGAGGGCGAGGAGGTGGTCGGCGGTGGCGACGGCCATGGGGGCTCCGGCGAATTGGGAAGGAAGAAAACGATCGAACGGGGAGTGGGAAAAGAGACGGCGGCGGAGAGTCACTCGGCGACGAGGCCGAGGGCGGCGAGCTTGCTCCAGCATTCGTCGCGTTCCCGGCAGCGCTCGAGGTCCTGCCAGGTCGGGTCTTGGACGGTGAGGAACATCTCACGGTCGGCCGGGACGGCGCCGGTGGCGGCGAGCCGGCGGATCACCTCGCGGTCGAGCCGGGTCAGCCGGGTCGCTTCGAGGCGGTAATCAACGAACGCCTCCCAGACGAGCGGAAAGAGCGGCCGGACGATCTGCTCGCCGATCGTCGTGGCGTACTCGCGGATCTCGAGTTGGGCGTGAGTATCCATCCGCAGGGCGAGGAAGTGGAGGAGATTGTGGAGATCGATCTTCCAGTAGGCCTCGGTGTAGGTCGAGAGGGGAAGATCCTTGCGGGCCTGCTCACGGGCGATGCCCGCTTCGAGCCGCTCCTCGTAGACGCGCCGGGAGAGGCTCTGGAGCTCGGTCTCCGATTGCGTGAAGCGATGGCCGACGGCGGGCGGGAGGCATCCCTCCGAGCCCTGGCGATTCGTGCTCGCCTGGGAGCGCCACTCGCCGTCGTGGGTCGCCTGCATCGAATCGATGGCGAGGGAGTATCGCGTGGAGTATTCATTGATGTTTGCGGTGCGGTGGCGCACCCACTGCCGCCAGCAGTCCATCGGAACGCGGACGACGAACTTCAGCTCCGCCATTTCCAGCGGCGTCGTGTGGGCATGCCGGAGGAGATAGCGGATCAGTTGGCGGTCGTCGCTCACCTTCCGCGTGCCGTCGCCGTAGCTGACGCGCGCCGCCTGAACGACCGCGGCGTCGTCCCCCATCGCATCGACGAGGGCGACATGGCCGTCGTCGAGCACCGGAAACTTCTTCCAGCGGAGCGATTCGAAAAGCTGGTGGCGGTCGACTGGGACTGGCGAGGGCATGGCGGCGGTCCGAGGGATGGGCCCCACAGGATGGACCGCCGCCGACCGGCTGGCAAGGGTCTGCCGCGGTGCCCGCAGGTAGGGGCCCCGGACGCCCCGGCAGGCCGCGCCACCGGAGGGAGCCGGCGTCAGTCCTTGGCGAGGAGCTCTTGGAGCAGGTTGGCGAGTTGGCGGGCGTCGTCCGACTTGCGGAGCGTCTCGATCCGTGGGGCCTTGACGCCGAGTTTCGTCAGCGAGCCGGTGATGCTCGTCCAGAGCTTTTCCCGCTTCTTCCCCTCGGCGAGGTAGAGGTCGGTGACCTGCTCGCCAAGCCGCTGCAGGAGGGCGGTGTCGAGGTTGTCGTAGTAGTTCTTGACGATCTTCTGCTGGTACTTCGACAGTTCGGCCATGGTGTTGTGGACCCCCAGGGAGGGCGGTGATGCGGAAAGGGGTGGAAGGAGTTCGGAACAAGGACTACAGTAGTCGATATCGGACCACGCCGGGACTATCGGCCACGATCCGCCTCGACCGGGAATCCTCCATGCCGAAGATCACTTTTGCCAACGAGAAAAAGGAAATTCAGGTTCCGGAAGGGGCCAACCTCCGTCAGGAGGCCCTCCAAGCCGGGGTCGCCCTCTATCCGGGGGTCCATAGGGTGCTCAATTGTCACGGCCTGGGAAGCTGTGGATCCTGCCGTGTGCTGATTACCAAGGGGATGGAAAACTGCTCGTCGAAGGGGATCCTCGAGGGGGCCAGGCTCGGCGTGTCGCTCGCCTACATCGGCAACGAGGAGACGATGCGACTGGCCTGCCAGACCCGCGTCAACGGTGACATTACCGTCACCACCTGCCCGCCGACGAATCTGTTCGGCGACAACTTCTTCAGTTGATGGCTTTCGCGGCACTGATCGATGGCCGGAAGGGGGCGCGGTGAAGGAAATCATCGCCGTCGTCAAGCCTTTCCTCGCTGAGCGCGTCCTCGAGGCCCTGAAACTCGCCCCGCTCGAGGCCTGCACGGTCCGCGAGGTGAAGGGCTACGGCCGGCAGAAGAACTATCTCGATCGCTACGGCGACAGCGAGTATTCGCTCGCATTCCTCCCCAAAGTCGAGATCCAGATGTGGGTCGACGACGCCCGTGTCGATGAGGTCATCGAGCGCGTGCTCGAGGTGGCCCGCACCGGCCGGATGGGGGATGGCAAGGTGTTCGTGATGCCCGTTATCGACTGCCTCCCGGGCTGAATGGCCGGCCGGGCCCCCGGGGCCGGCTTGTGGCGCTGCGGAGACGGTGACGGCTCTAAAGGCCGGGGGTGGCTCTTCCCATGAACGGCCGGTTTCGCCCCTCTTCTCCCGCCCGAAGCTGGTGTAGAGGCTGATCGGGCCAGCGACTACACTCCGCTGGAGTTATCCCATCTTTCCCAGGCGTCAAATCCCATGCAGCGCAAGCCAGTTTCCGCCTCCTCTCGTGGCCGTCGACTTGTTGCCCGGATGGGGGGGTGGCTCGTCGCCGGAGCGGCCGTGACCGCCGTCGCAGATGACGCCGCGAGCCGCCGTTTCGAGGAGATCGCCGGAGACGCCGCCCGGGCCGTGGGGAGCTTCCGGCCTGTCGGAGAGGCCTCGCTCGATGCCGCAGCGAGCAACCTCCGCTCAGCGCTGGTGCCGCTCGATGCCCTGTTGGGGCGGAGCAAGAGTGGAGCCGACTGGCGCACGTATCTCGATTGGCCGGCGCTCGAAACCCAGGCCTCGTCGGGCCAGGCAGCCGACCCGAGGGTTCTCCGCGACCTCGAGAAGAAACTCGGGAGCCCCGAGATGGGGCTCGACATGCCCCAGTTCGTCCGCGTCCGCAAGGCGGTGACGAAGTATGCCGAGCTGGCTGACGCTGCCCGTGGTGACGGGGCCAAGCACTTCAGCGACCGGCTCGACAAGCTCTCCTCGGCCCTCCTGACGGCGAGCGCCTCGGGCCAGGCCGAAGCACTCGCGCCGGTAGCGCCGATCCTCGATCGGCTCGTCGAGTCGGGTCAGGCGCCAGGGGTCGTGGCCGCCATCCGCGGGGCCAGCTCCCGCCCCAACATCCACCTCGAGGTCGCCGAGGATCTCCTCGCCCCGGCGGTCAACCGCCCGGTCGATCAGGTGCAGCCGGTCGACGACGTCGTCCTCGGCACGCGAATCCGCGGCACGGGTCACACCACCGGCAATGTCCGCCTCGACTTCGTGCCATCGGGGGAGAAGGCGGTCTTCGACATCATCCTCGGGGCCACGAACATCTCCCACACCCGGGGAACGCAGGGGCCGGTCACGGTCAACAGTCGCGGCGTCACCGCGATCGACGCCCGGCGGCGGATCTTCCTCGACGAGTTCAATGTCGCCGCCGCGCCGGTCGAGGCCTCGGCCGACACCAACTCGACCGTTACCGGCCTGGGGATCAACGCCCGCATCGGCAAGCGGCTCATCCGCCGGATCGCCACCAAGAAGATCGCCGAAAGCAAGGCGCAGGCCGAGGCGGTTGCCGAGGGGAAGGCCCGCGACCGGATCCGCCGCCAGTTCGGCGAACAGACCGAGCCGGCGGTCGCCCAGATGCGCGATCAGTTCCAGCAGAAGGTGCGCGGGCCGCTCCAGGCCCAGGGACTCTACCCCGAATCGTTCCACATGCACACCACCGACCGCCACCTGCGGATTGTGGCCCGGAAGTCACTCGCCAGCCAGTTGGCCGCGTTCTCGAGCCCGCCGGCCGCCAGCGCCGACAACATCATCACCGCACAGATCCACGAGTCGGCGGTCAACAACATTCTCGAGGAGAAGCTCGGCGGGAAGGTCGTCACGCAGGACGACGTCGCCCGGATCGCCAAGGAACAGAATCTGAAGATGCCCGATTCGCTCGGCAGCGATCCCGACGCCGAGCAGAAGACCTGGGCGATCACGTTCGCCAAATACCGCCCGGTGACGGTGGCCGCCGACGAGAGCCGTGTGAAGGTGACCGTCCGTGGAGACAAGTTCGTCTCCGGCGACCGCAGTTTCCCAGGCATGGACATCGCCGCGGTCTACGCTGTTGGGCAGGGGCCGAAGGGGCCGGTCCTCGTCCGCGAGGGGAACGTGCAGATCAACCCGCCCGGATTCAAGTCGGGTGATCGGAAGCTGACGATGGCCGAGACCTCGCTCCGTCGCATCCTCCAGAAGCGGTTCGACAAGGTCTTCAAGGATGCGATCGAGATCGAGCCGCTGCCGCTCCAAGGGGAGCTTGCGAGTGTCGGCCCGCTGCCGATGAACCAACTTCAATCGCGTAAGGACGGCTGGCTCGTGGCGGGCTGGCGGAAGGGACCAGCCGGCGGCGGTGTCCCGACGGAGGTGGTGTTGAGCGAGCGGTTTGTCGACAGCGCCGCCGACACCGGCAAGGCGATGTTCCGCCGCGTCGCGGCGAAGGTCGCCGAGCGGATCGACACCGCG
>Ga0209598_10000128_pt1 | contig 57924 bp, 48 predicted proteins | sample M_140807_EF_Meta_FD_187317 | JGI IMG/M metagenome (GOLD analysis project Ga0209598, IMG submission 187317) | Freshwater microbial communities from Lake Montjoie, Canada to study carbon cycling - M_140807_EF_MetaG (SPAdes) (version 2) | ecosystem: Environmental > Aquatic > Freshwater > Lake... | reverse complement strand
CGGTTCCCGGCCCTGGCCCTCAGCCTGCTGGTGATCCTCTCGGGCATCTGGCCTCAGGTGCTGGTGGGGTGGAGCGAACCCGCCACCGCTGGCCTGGCCCTGCGCTCCGGGGCTCCATCGGTCCTGCTGGCGAGCGCCCAGGTCCGCACCGGCGGCGCTCCCACCCTGGCCGCCCTGCTGCCGGCGGGCGCTTCTGCAGCCGGTTGAACGGCAGCCGGGTTGCCCGGCTGCAATTGCCCGGCTGGAACCCTCTGATCTCACCTCTCGATCCCTCTCGTCGATGACCCCGCGGGTCCTGCCAGGCCGAGGAGATCCCCGACATCCACCCCCCGCACGGCCCCAGGCCCCCCTGCCGCCATGACCCCACCGACCGCCACCCCGCCGGCCCCCGCCAGCACCCCGCTGATTCCGCCCTCCACCCATCCGTGGGCTGAAGTGATCCACCGGCTCGAGTCGGGCGGTTCGATGCTTCCGGATACGCCTGAGAACCTGATGCAGATCATCGGCATCTACAAGGCCTATGCCGTGCCGATGGATTTTTACTGGCGCGATTTGCTCTACATCGCCGAGCGGGTGTTCCTCAATCCGCTGCCGGCCTTCAAGTATTTCCCCAGCCAGGAGTACCTGGACCTGCCCAACAGCTACTCCGGCGACCAATCGCAACTCCGCATCTGGCGCGGCGGTGAGAAGGCCCACCCTGAACTGCTGGAGTTCATGGCCAAGGGAGAAACCGGCTCGATGCCGAAGCTGCTCCATCACCTTTGGCACGACCGCATCAACATGGAGTTTGCCGAAGCCTGCATGCAGGCGATGCTCTGGCACCAGGGCATGGGCGGCCGCTTCTACGACTATCTCGAAAGCGACGCCTACCGGGCCAATGCCGATCGGGCGATCAAGGCCTATTTCAAAGGCAATCCGGCGATGCTGGGCCTGTATGCGCTGTTCCCTGAGATGTTCATGGAGCAGGTGAAGCAGATGAGCTACTACTCCAACCTCGGCCTGTTCTGGGAGGTGATGGCGCCAGTGTTCTTTGAGATGAGCGATATCTACGACGAGGGCGGCTTCAAGGGCGTGCCCGATGCGATGAATTTCTTTGTGAACGGTATCTTCGCGGTGGCAGGTCGGCCGATCTATCACCACGTCTATGTTGGTGATGAGTGCATCGAGGTGATCCCCAAGTCGGAAGGATTCACCTGGCTCTATGAAGCAGCCCTTCCCTATGTGGAGGCGGTCTTCTACCGCACTGCCCCCTTCCGTGGCACCAAGAGCTACAACGCCCAGGCCAATCAGGTGCCCCAGAACCAGGCCGATTTCCACTACGGCATCCTCTACGCCGATGTCTATCCCGTCGGCTCAGCGGGTATTCCTCCCACCCTGCTGATGCAGGACATGCTCCATTTCCTGCCGCCCTATCTGGTGGAGCTGTACAAACAGCATCGCCGTGGCGAGGAGGACCAGCTCATCCAGCTGGGCATCACCTTCCAGCGCTCAATGTACAACGTAACCTCGGCAGTGATCCAGGCTCTGCGCTGCGCCCTGCTCTATCCCCTCGATGACACCGATCCAGCGCACCTGCTGGCCAACCGCCAGTTCTTCGAGGCCCAGATGGATCGTTTCCTGCGGCCTGAGGCCCGCCTCGGCCCCATCCAGAGCCAGGACTACCGCTGAGTGGTGATCGGCCGAGGCATTCGGCCCCCTCCCCGCCGTGCCCCGCCTTCTGCCCAGGTCAGAGCGGGCCTTGCAGCTCAAGGAGCCCGGTGGCCAACCTCATTCCTGTGCTCCCGGCCATTCCTCCGCGCTGAACCCCGGCTTCATTCAGCTCTTCTTTCTGCCCCTTCCGGCTGCTCCTTCTGGCTGAACCTCGGCTGCGCATCAAGTTCTTCGTCCGTTTTCCTCGGCTGCTTTTTCGGGCGCACCCCGGTTTCACTCTCGTCCCCTTTCCTTCTGTTTCCTGCTTGCCATGGCCACCATTCTCGAAACCGCCCAGGGCGCCGGCTGCTTCTCCACCCTGCTCACCGCCGTCGAGGTGGCGGGCCTCACCGGGGCCCTCGAGGGCCCCGGGCCTTTCACGGTGTTCGCCCCGGTGGATGACGCCTTTGCTGCCCTACCTCCGGGCACGGTGCAGACCCTGGTGGACAACCCCCCCCAGCTGGCCCGCATCCTCAAGTATCACGTGCTGGCCGGGGCTCTCCAGCGCGATCAGCTGATCGATCAGCCGGAGTGGACGAGCCTCGAGGGAGCCCCGGTGCCGATCCGGCGGGCTGATCCCTTCGAGGTGAAGAACGCCACCGTGGTAAGTGCCGACATCGTGTGTGACAACGGCGTGGTTCACGTGATCGACCGAGTGATCCTGCCGGGTTGAACGGCGGCCTCAGGCGGATCGCCTGGTGCAATCCACGGGTTGCTAATCAACGATTGGCCGATCAGCGGGTTGCCGCTCAAAGGCTGGCCGATCAGCTGGCTTTTTGCTCATGCTGACGATCCCGGCCCAGGTTCGTCGGTTCCGAGATCAGGGCGTCCTCCTCTCGGGCCATCTGCACTCGTTCCCCCGGCATCCGCTTGGCCCGATACATGGCGGCATCGGCGGCCGCCATCAGCTGGCCCACCGTGACCCCGTGAACCGGGGAATGGGCGATGCCGATGCTCACCGAAAGGGCGATCGGCTCGCAGATCTCCTGCTGCACGGCAGCCACCGCCTCCTGGATGCGTTCGGCCAGGATCCATAGGTTCTCGGGGCAATCGCACTTCGGCGCCATCACCACGAATTCATCGCCCCCCAGCCGCGCCAGGGTGTCGGAGCCTCGCAGCGCGTCCAGCACCAACCGCACGACCACCTGCAGCACCCGATCGCCCAGGGCATGGCCATAACGGTCGTTGATCGGTTTGAAGCCATCGAGATCCAAGAAGAGCAGGCCAACTGCGTCGTTGCGGCGCTCCGCCATCGCCAGGGCCCGGTCGGTGAGCTCGGTCAACAGCGTGCGGTTGGCCAGGCCGGTGAGCTGATCGTGCAACGAGCGGTGGCGGATTCGTTCGTGGGCCTGGTGGCGGTCGCTCACGTCCTGGAGCATGCCCATGTAATGGCTCACCTCCAGCTGCCGGTTGCGCACCGTGGTGATGCTGAGTTCATGGCGACGGATCTCCCCATTGCGCAGCCGGTTCCAGATCTCTCCCTGCCAGACGCCGAGCTCTTCCACCGTCCTCCAGAGATCTTGGTAAAAGCCGGGTTCGTGGCGGCCCGATTTGAGCAGGCTGAGGGTGCGGCCAAGAATCTCGGCTCCGGTGTATCCGGTGATGCGCGCGAAGCTCTGATTGGCCGAAATCACACGGCCGTGGGGATCGGTCACCACGATCGCCTGGGGGGAGGCCTCGAACACCACGGTCGCCAGCGCCTGCTCGTTGCGGGCCCGTTCGGCCTCCGCCAGGGCCTGGCGGGTACGGGCGTGATTGCTGACCAGAAACTGACTCAGCAGGGCGCTGAGGGCAGAAGCCATCACCCCGAACACCGCAAGGGTCCACAGGCCGGTGGTGATGCCATTCGGACCGACCTGGCTTCGGGTCAGCTGGATGCCGATCAGCCAGGTGCGGCCGGCGATGTTGATCGGTTGGTACTGGGGATCGCTGAGCTGCCGGGTGCCGTGTAGGGCCTGGTTGTCGAACATCAGACGATCCCCGTGGTCTTCACTGCCGTCGTAGAGGAGCACCGCCGAGCCCTGCAGATCGTGGTTGTTCACGGTGGCCAGGGCCGCCTTCGCCAGATCCCCCACCCGGATCGGGGAGTAGGCCCAACCCACCAGGGTCTGCGGATAGTCGGCGGGCGAGCCGGGCACGGTGCGCTCCGTGTTGGCGTAGATGGGCACGTAGATCAGCACCCCGGCCTGGATGCCGCTGGTGGTTTCCTGCAGCAGCCGCACCTTGCCGGAGAGGGCCGGCATGCCGCTCAGGGCAGCCCGGTCCATGGCCTCCCGCCGAATGGGCTCGCTGTACATGTAGAAGCCAAAGGCCCGCTGATTGCGTAAGTTGAAAGGCTCCAGGTACAGGATCGTGCTGGCCAGCGGGCGCTGCCCGGCGGGCCTGATCCGAAACTCGCCAAATCCTTCGCGGCGCACCTGGCTCTCGAGCGGGCTCCAGTCGGTCGGAGTGAGCAGCTTTGTGAAGCCCACGCCCTGGATTCCATCGAGGCGGTTGTCTTCCCGGTTCAGCGATTGGTAGTAGCGCTGAAAATCCTCCCGGCTCACGTGGTCGGTCGCGTTGAACAAACCAGCCACGCCGCTCACAATCGCGATGTCCTGCTGGAGCTTCACCGTGATCGCGTCCGCCACATCATCCATCAGGGCCCGCTCGATCCGCTCGTGGGCTTGCTGACCGAGCCGGCGGGTCTGTTCACAAACCCCGGCGGTGATCAGCAACCCCAGCAGGAGCACCAGCCAGGGCAGGTGGTGCTCCTGGGCCACCAGATCGGCAACAAGTCGCCTCAAGAAACGTGGCCGATTCCTCCTCGCGCGCCGGGGGAGACGCACCAGCCTGGCCGCCTGAGCGGCCGGGCTCCCGCCCCGACCAGGGATGCCATCAGCGGAAACAGCCTCCATCGGTGGGCATGGACGTCATGCCTCGCATGATGGGAAGTCCCAGGCTGACGTGCCTGCATTCCGAGAAGATCGGTTGCCGATCCGGCTTTTTCTTCATGGCCGGTTTTCGTTGCCTGTTCTGTGGCCACGCTTCCCGGCCACACGTCATGGCCACGCGTGGTGGCGAGCTTGACGGCCAGCCTTGTGATGGCTTTCGGGATGGCTTTTGGGATGGTCTGCCGGGCCCGGCTCGAGCTCGGCGAGCTCCGCAGCTTGTTCCTGCAGGTCCAGAACACGCCACGGCGGCCTACGCCGCCTTCCCACCCATGAGAAGATCCGGGGCGATTGCGATAGCCCGGCATGCGCCGACTGACCGTTTCTTTCCTCCAGGCCGCTACCGCGGCCCGAAGGGCCGCTCCCCTGCTGCTCATCCCCTTTCTGCTGGCGGGCTGCGCTTCGGAGGGGGGCAGCGGGGTGCAGAGCGCCAAGATGGCCACCATCAAGAGCCGGGGCAAGCTGATCTGCGGGGTGGATGGATCCCTGCCGGGCTTCAGCTTCGTGGGTCCTGATGGCAGCTACAGCGGCCTGGATGTGGACGTCTGCAAGGCCATGTCCGCCGCCCTGTTCGGCGACCCCAGCAAGGTGGAATACCGCAACCTCAACTCCAGCGAGCGCTTCGCGGCCCTGGCCAGCGGCGAGGTGGACCTGCTCTCGCGCAACACCACCATGACCCTCAGCCGCGACGCGGCCGGGGGCAATGGCCTGAGCTTCGCTCCGCCCACCTTTTACGACGGCCAGGGCGTGATGGTGCCCACCGCCAGCGGCATCAAGACCCTCAAGGATCTGGCCGGCAAGCCGATCTGCGTCGAGAGCGGCACCACCACCGAGCTCAACCTCGCCGACCGGATGCGCGAGCAGAACATCCCCTACACCCCCCTGAAGTTCCAGACCGGCGACCAGACCTACGCCGCCTACCTGCAGGGCCGCTGCGTGGCGGTCACCAGCGACCGCTCCCAGCTGGCGGGCAAGCGCAGCAGCTTCCCCAAACCGGATGACCACACCCTGCTGCCGGATGTGATGAGCAAGGAGCCCCTCACCCCGGCCACCGTGAACGCCGATCCGGTCTGGGCCGATGCCGTGCGCTGGACCGTGAACACCCTCTTCCAGGCCGAAGAGCTGGGCATCACCAAGGCCAACATCGCCGCCAAGGTGGCCGAGGCCAGGGCCAATGCCAATCAGGCCGACCTGCGCCGCTTCCTCGGCGTGGAGGGTGAATTCGGCAAGCAGCTGGGTCTGCCGTCCGATTTCGTGCCGAAGATCATCGGCGCCGTGGGCAACTACGGCGAGATCTTCGACCGCAACGTCGGCCCCGGCTCCCGCCTCAAGCTCGACCGCGGTGTGAACAAGCAGTGGAAGGAGGGCGGTTTGATCTACTCGCCGCCGTTCCGCTGATGGGTGTGACCCCTTCCTCGGTGCCGCCCTCCGGCCTGGGGGCCGGCCCGCCTTTGCCGTGGTGGCGCAACCGCCGCGTCATCCCCTGGGTTGTGCAGGGCGCCGTGGGCCTCACGGTGCTCGTGCTGGTGGCCTTCCTGCTCGGCAACCTGATCCGCAACCTCACCGCCGCCGGCCTACTGCTGAGCTGGGGCTGGCTGAACCAGCCTGCCGGTTTCGACATCGCCGAAACCATCCTCCCCTTCCAAGCCAGTGATCCCTACTGGCGTGGCCTGCTGGCAGGCCTCGTCAACACGGTGCGGGTGGTGATCGCGGGCCTGCTGGGCTCAACCCTGCTGGGCACTCTGCTGGGCATGGCCTCGTTCAGCGGCAACGCCCTGCTGCGCAATCTCACCCGCGTCTACGTGGAGGTGGTGCGCAACATCCCGCTGCTGCTGCAGCTGGTGTTCTGGTATTTCGTGGTGTTTCTCTCGCTTCCCAACGGCACTGCCGCCATCCAGCTGCCGGGCCTGGTGCTGGCCAAATCGGGCCTCTACATCGCTGGTTTCGGCGAGGGCCTCCGCTGGATGGGGCCGCTCTTGGTCAATGGCGTCTGGCAGGCGCCGCTGCGCTGGTCGGTGGAGTTCGGCGCTCTGCTCACCGGTCTGATCGCCTATTCCTCGGCCTTCATCGCCGAAGTGGTGCGTGGCGGCATCGCCGCCGTGCCGAAGGGCCAGTGGGAGGCGGCCTCCTCCCTGGGCCTGAGTTGGCTTCAGACCCTGCGTCAGGTGGTGCTGCCCCAGGCACTGCGGGTGATCGTGCCGGGCCTCAACACCCAGTACATCTCCTTGGCCAAGAACTCTTCGCTGGCGGTGGCCGTGGGCTTCACCGATCTCTATTCGGTGGCCGAAACCACCCTCAACCAGACCGGCCGGGCCGTGGAGGTGGTGCTGCTGCTGCTCGGCACCTACCTGGCCCTCGACCTGTTCATCTCGCTGCTGATGAACGGCCTGAATCGACTTGTGCAGATCCGGGAGCGCTGAGATGAATCCCCTGCTGCTGCGACTCCGCCGCGACCTCTTCGCCACCCCCGCCGACGGGCTGATCACCCTGGCCCTCCTGGCCGTGATCGGTGCTGGCGCTTCCGTCTTCCTGCGCTGGGCCTTCACCCAGGCGCGCTGGGCCGTGATTCAGGCCAACAGCACCCTGTTCGCGGTGGGCCGCTATCCGATCGAGCAGCAGTGGCGGCTGTGGCTGCTCACCGCCCTGCTGGCGGCGGCCACCGGCATCACCTGGGGGATGTTGCGCTCCCACCCCCGCCCCGACCGCGTCGGCATCCTCTGGCCCCGCAACGACCGGATCGCGGTGGGTCTGCTGCTGGTGCTCGCACTGGCTCTGCCCTGGATGCTCAGCCTCACACCGGCGGTTCAGGCGCGCTGGCTGGCCATCACGGCCGTGTTGGTGCTGCTGCGCTGGCTGGCCGGCCGCTTCGGTCCGTCCTTGCCGCCTCTGGTCAAACAGCTGCTCCCGCTTGGCCTCCCCCTCCTCTACCTGATTGGCATGCTGCTGATCGGTGGAGGCCTCGGCCTGGCAGCGGTCTCGCCTTCTGAATGGGGCGGCCTGCTGCTCACCCTGCTCGAATCGAGCTTCGCGATCCTGCTCTGCTTCCCGCTCGGGGTGCTGTTGGCGCTCGGACGCCGCAGTGAACTGCCCCTGCTGCGTTGGGGCTCGGTGCTCTACATCGAATTCATCCGCGGCGCCCCGCTGATCACCCTGCTGTTCCTCGGCCAGAACATGCTCGGCTTCCTGCTGCCGGGGGGCCTGGCCCCCGAGCGGGTCTGGCGGGCGGCGTGGGTGCTCACCCTGTTCGCTGCGGCATACCTGGCCGAGGCGGTGCGTTCGGGTCTGGCGGCCGTGCCCCGGGGCCAGCTGGAGGCGGCCCGCTCCCTGGGCATGTCGATGCCCCAGGCCTTCGCCAGCGTGGTGCTGCCCCAGGCCCTGCGGGTGGCGCTGCCCAGCATGGTGGGCCAGTTCATCTCCCTCCTGCAGGACACCACCCTGCTGTCGCTGATCGGCCTGATGGAGCTGCTCGGCACCGCCCGCACGGTGATGGCCAACCCGGCCTTCCTGGGTCGCAACGCCGAGGTGTATTTCACCTTGGCGGTGCTGTTCTGGTGCTGTTGCGCCGCCCTCGGCCTGGGCAGTCGGGCCCTGGAACGGCGGCTTGATCCGGCGGCGATCGCCCGATCCGGCTGATTTCCCCCTCCGCCACGGTTCCTCCCCATGACACTTTCCCCGCCGCATCCCAGTTCACCCCCCTGATCCTTCGACTCCCGGCCCTCACCAGACCCCGTTCCGGGACAACGTCACCAGCCCAGACTCCGCGCTTATGTCGGAGACCTCAGCCAATGCACCCTTCACGGCCCGAGTCCCCGGTCCTGCATCGATCCCTCCCCGAGCTTCTTCGCTCCTCAGCCGCGCCACCGCAGCCCCACCCATGAGCCAGCCCAGCCCCTCCACCCTGAGCAGCGCCGCTCCCCCCAGCGACGTGATGATCGAGGCGCGCGCCGTCGAGAAGTGGTATCCCAACGGCTACCACGCCCTGCGTGGCTGCGATCTCACCGTGAACCGCGGCGAGGTGGTGGTGATCATGGGGCCCTCCGGCTCGGGCAAGAGCACCTTCATCCGAACCTTCAATGCCCTGGAGGATTTCCAGAAGGGCAGCATCACGGTGGATGGCATCACCCTCAGCGACGACCTACGCCACATCGATGCCATCCGCCGTGAGGTGGGCATGGTGTTCCAGCAGTTCAATCTCTTTCCGCACCTCACCGTTCTCGACAACCTCTGCCTGGCGCCGGTGCTTGTGCGGAAGCGGTCCAAGGCGGAGGTGCGGAATCAGGCCCTAGCCCTCTTGGAGCGGGTGGGCATTGCGGAGCAGGCCGAGAAATACCCCGGCCAGCTCTCCGGCGGCCAGCAGCAGCGGGTGGCCATCGCCCGGGCCCTCTGCATGGAGCCGCGCATCCTGCTGTTCGATGAGCCCACCAGTGCCCTTGATCCTGAGATGGTGCGCGAGGTGCTCGAAGTGATGCAGAACCTCGCCGCCGACGACATCACCATGGTGGTGGTGACCCACGAAGTGAAGTTCGCCCGCCAGGTGGCCCATCGGGTGGTGCTGATGGCCGAAGGCGAGGTGGTGGAAGTGGCCGAACCGGAGCAGTTCTTCACGAACCCCAGCCAGGAGCGCTCGCGGCGGTTTCTGGACCAGATCCTGTAAAACCTGTCAATGTTTGCGCTGCTCAAGGGCAGATTAATCGGCCTCAACATCGAACCTTGATAAGCCTTGCCAGGAAGGTTCCCGCATCAATGGATCACTAAAAAGACCAGTACATAGGCTCCGCATAGCCTGTGGTGGGCGGATCAATTCACCTTCATGACAAGAAGGGTCATGTCATCAAACTGCTCCGCATCAGCCCTGTGAATGTTGACCTGGTTGGTCGCCCTAGCCAAGACCTCAGCTGCGGTTGTCATGGCAGGCTCTAGCACGGAGAGCATTGCCTCTACATTTTTGATGCCCCAAGCTTTCCCACTTGGACTACGGGCATCGATGAGACCGTCAGTGAACGTGAACAGCAATTCTCCAGGGCTTAAGCTTGCAAATTTAACGTTGTAATTGGCACCCGGAAAAATGCCAACCGCAGGACCGCAAACCTCCAGCGCCTCCAACATGCCTTTGGAGCGGACAATCAGCGGCGCCTCATGACCCGCCAAGATGTAGGCTAGACGCTTGCAATTATAGTCGTAGGCGCCCAAGAAAAGAGTTGCGAACATTGCAGAATGCCCATGCTTTATCGCCATATAATTGTTAACCTGAGTCAGAGCCTTCTTCAGCACCTGCTCCACCTCTGACTCATTCTGCTCCCTGGCTTCCTCCGTGATTGAATAGTGCAATAAGCTTTGAAAAACAGACATAAACAAGGCCGAACCGATTCCCTTGTCGCAGACATCAGCGATCACGATGTAGGTCATGTTACCGATGCTGATCGCGTCATACCAGTCGGCGCCAATTTCATAGGCTGGATCAAAGTCAGCAGCCAGTTCAACCATGTTTGTCGATGGTAGTGACTGGATGATGAATTCTTTCTGAATGTTGGTGGCTATCTGAATCTGCTTGTCCGTGACGGCGTGGGCTAGGGTCTCATTCAGCAGAGTCCTTAGGCTTTCACCGGTCTGATTGATGTCTGCGTATAGGTTGCCAATCTCGTCATCACGATCCAATGCAATCTCGGCATCGAAATTGCCGAAGCTGAACTCCCTAACAGCAGCTGCTGCAACCTGTATGGGCTTCGCCGCGTTCCGGCAAACGAAGTAAATCACAAGTGATATTAAGCCAAGTAGAACCAACTGCCGAATCGCACTCGCGATGGTGTGTTGATAAACCATTGAAACGGCGGAAGCCTTGTCGATAACTGCAACAACGCTCCAAACGGGATCGATTTGTCTTGAGTAAGTAAAAAACGAGTGCTGCTTTGACTCAACTTCTTGAAGCCTTCCCACCCCCGTAGCCTGGTTGCCAATCCTAACAAAAGGCCCCCAATTGCTATTGGCTATTTCGCTTGTTGACAGGATGGATACACCATCATTGATCTTGCTACTTGGAAAAATTACGTGACCCTCCCTGCTGATTAACATGACCTCTTGGCCTGTAAAATCATTATCTTGAACCGAAAGTGTGTCATGGTCAGCACGGGCAATATTCTTTCGTGTGTCGATTATTTCTTCCATGCGTGGCGCATCGATTTCTACTCCAGAGTCTCTTCCTGTATCGGCTAACCTTATGACGCTAGTGAGTACGGCGACTGGCATTGGGGACGGGGTTGCCAGTTGATTGTCTCCCACAGCAAAAACTGGCACGCTTTCCACGTAACAAGCATTGCCGCTCAGGCAGCTATCCACGACGTCAAATGCGGCCTTCCCCTGTCTTGATTTCTGAAAGTAGTCTCTGGCAAGGATGTGATTGCGTGAGCCCGGCAATCTTCTGGTCCCTGAGGATGCGATTAGATCCCCATCCCGTGTCCACAGACGAAATGCTCGATCGGGAAAGATTGTTGAGGCGCTATCAAAAATTATTTGGGTTTCTCGTTGATCCATTCGCCTGATTGATGGCGTGTATGCCATCACTTCCAGCAAATTCTGAATGCTTTGGTGCCATCGCGTCAAGGCAGAGTGGGCCAGGGTTCCCTCTGCATAGAGCCTCTGCTGTGCCGCGCTGATTGCTTGTTCGCGATCCCGATATACGGTGTAGAAATTGAACGGAATTAGGATCGCACCCATCCCAAGCCAGACACTCATGATGAGCTGACTGCGCAATGTCTTGGGGCGATGAATAATTTTAAGTGGATTGATTGAGCCAATCCAATTACTTTTTGTCATTGAGGTGCTTACTTGACGATATGCCACAGATTGCCTTCACCAATTATTCTAATTACCAATTCTATCCTCCTGGACACTTAAGAGTACCTCGGAAGTTTCCATTTACCCACCCGCCAGCATCCCAAGCCCTTGCAGCCCTTCATAGAAGAGGTAGGCCGCAAAGATCAGGGCCAGCACCCCCACCAGCCATTCGGCCTTGTGCTGCAGCCATTCCTCCAGGGCGGCGATCGGGCCGCGGATCGAGCCCGAGCTCACGATCCAGGCCAGGGGTGGCAGCAGCAGCAGGGAACTGGCGGCCAGCACGAAGAGCCCACTCACCTCCACATCGGCCTTGAGGCCGGGATGGTTGATCAGCAGCAGGCCTGCCTCCTTGAGATAAAACACCAGGTTTTCCGGGGTGAGCAGCGCACCGGCGGCGCCCACCAGCACCAGCAGCCAGGTGGCCATCTCCGGCAGCCTGTTCATCAGGCGCAGGGCCATGCCCTCTTCCCCGATCAGGGCCTGGGGCGTCAGCTGGTACAGGCCCAGGGCAAGCAGACCGCCGGCGCCGATCAGGTCGATCAGCACCTGGTCGCGGTGGCCGTGATGAGGGGTCATCGCCAGGGAGCCGCCCAGCAGCATCAGGGCCAGCACGGCACCGAGATTGGCCAAACTCCAGCCGAGCACGTAGGCGAAGGAGCGGCGTAGGGGTTCTTTGCCCAGCAGGAGCAGGGTCACCACGCCGATGTGCAGGGGGCTGAAGGCGATGCCGATGCCGAACAGCGATGACTGGGTGACCAGGGATGGACTCATCGGCGGCGGGCCCGTCTAGTTGTCGTGAACGACACATTAACGAGGGTCCAAGGCCGGCTGGGACGGCTTTCCGCCGCGGCCGCCTTTCCGCCCCCTCTCCCCCTTCTCTTTCTTACGGGCGTTGACCTGAGACAAGGAACGAGATTCCGCCGCCATGCTCCAACTCCACATCGCCACCACCGTCGCTGATCTGGTGCAGGGCGATGTGGCCGAACACCTTCTGACGCCAGAAGCCGCCTTCTCCAAGAGCGGAACGTCCTCAGCGCTCCGGCAGGGTGGCCCAGTCGGCTGCATTGAGGTCCGGGAAGAGGCCGTCCTCCCGTTCCACCGCCGCCAGCCAGGCTTCCGGCGGGCCACTGCCCCGCTCCACGGCATCGAGCAGTCGCCAGAACCGATCCAGGTGGCGGTTGATGCGCTCGCGGGCCAGTTCGGTGGTGGTGCCGGCTCGCAGGATGAAGCTCCAGTCGGAGCTCTGGGCCAGCAGCAGCTCCCGGCCGGCCTGGGTGAGCCAGCGCCGTTGCTCGGCGCTTCCCACGCCCCGGTTTACGCGCTGCACCATCGCCCGCGAGGCTCGCTGCCACTCGGCCACCACCCAGGAATTGGACTCGTTGAGCCAGTAGTTGTGGTACCCCCCCTGGCCCCAGCTGGAGGGCGAGGGCCGGCAGACCTGCAGGGCCTCACCCCGCCCCAGCACCTCGCGAAGGTGGGTGAAGCGCACCCCCTTGGCCGGCCCCTGGCGGAACAGTTCCGCCAGAAAGCGGGGCCCCTCGTACCACCAGTGGCCGAACAGTTCGGCATCGAAGGGGGCCACCAGCAGGGGGGGGCGATCGATCGTGGCGTCTAGGTTGTCCAGCAGGGCGGCGCGGCCCTCCAGGTAGGCGGCGGCATGCTCCACCACCCGTTCGGCGGCCTTGCCGGGCTGGTAGGGCTGTTTCTGATCCAGCGAGCAGGCCTGGGCCGTCACGCGATGGAGTTTCAGGCCCAGGGGCCGGCGGCTGGTGATGCCAGCCTCCGCCAGGCGCTGCTCGGGCAGATCCCAGCCGAGGTCGCGGTGGAATTCGCGGTACACCCCGTCGCCGGGGTAGCCCTGGCTGGCGCTCCACACCGGCAGGGTGGATTCGTTGTCACGGCCGAAGAACGCCACCCCCCCCGGCGAACAGATCGGGGCGTACACCCCGTAACGGGGTCTGGGCAGAGCGTGCAGCAGCCCATGGCCATCGAGCAGGCTGTAGCGCAGCCCGCACTGGGCCATCTTCCGGTCGAGGTCTTCGTAGTAGGCGCATTCCGGCAGCCAGATGCCCAGGGGCCGCTCCCCGAGCAACCTCTGGTGATGTCGCACGGCGGTCACCAGCTGGGCATGCACAGCCTCCGGGGTGTCCCGCAGCAGTGGCAGATAGCCGTGGGTGGCGGCGCAGCTGATCAGATCGAGCACCCCGGCCTGCTGAAGCGCCCGGAAGCGAGGCAGCAGATTGCCGCCGCAGGAGCGGAACTGCTCCACCGTGGTCTGCAGCTGGGCCTCCAGGTCGGCGGCCGCTGCGGCGTAGCGCGGGTCGGCCTCGGCCAGCAGATCGAGACGCTGCTCCAGCCAGGGAAGAAAACGGCTGTTCAGGCCTGCGTCGCTCAGCAGGGCCAGCAGGGTGGGAGATAGCCCGAGGGTGAGGCGGGGATCGGCGGCCGGATCGGCGGCGGCCTCTTCAAGGGTCTGAAGCAGGGGCAGATAGCACTCCTGCAGGGCCTGGAAATACCAGTCCTCTTCCAAGGAACCGGACTCTCCGGATCGGACGTAGGGCAGATGGGCGTGGAGAACCAGGGCCAGATCGCCGGAGGCCATGGCACGTCCGCAGTAAAACAAGTTTAGGGGCTCCTAGGCTCACCCCCAGATGGGGACAGTGATTCGTATGGGCAGGGTTCTGGCGAGGGTTCTGGCGGTCGACGGGCACAGCATGTTTTATGCACAACAGAAAGTGGGTTGGTTTTTCGATCCCCGACGTCTGCTGGCCTTGGCCGCAAGTGGCGAGGGGGTGGAGCTCACCAGTTCCTTCTGGTATGCGGGTCTCAAGGACCCCACTGATCAGCGCCCCTTCCGGGATGCCCTCACCGGCTTGGGCTACACGGTGCGCACCAAGCCCCTGCGGGAACTGCCGAGCGGCAGCGGCGGTGGGTCCAGCGGCTGGGGCGGCGGCGGGGGAGGCGAGGGCGAACCCCAGCGCCACTTCACCCGCGCCAACCTGGATGTGGAGGTGGCGATCGATCTGCTCAGCGTGGCGGATCGCACCGATGAGATCTGGCTTCTCAGCGGCAGCCGCGACCTTGAGCGTTTGGTGGAGGTGCTGCGCGCCAGGGGGCTGCGCACCGTGCTGATCAGCACCGAAGGCATGGTGGCGCGGGAGTTGCGCAACGCCGCTGATCAGTTCGTGGATCTCGCCAGCCTCCGCCCCAAGCTTGAGAAGGCGGACGCCCAGCAGCAGCCGGTGTTCATCCGCACCTGAGTGGCTGTTGAACGAGGTTGCTGAACACCATCGCCGGCTTTCCACCATCTTCGAGAGATCTCCGCGGGCAGCTGCTCCCAGGAGGAGGGATTCCATCGGTTGCTGCCTGATGCGCTTGTGATTTCGAGCTGCATTGGTCGTGTTGGCCTGGAATGATCTGGCCCTTTTGGGCTGTTCAGCAGCCTCCCCAGTCGCCAAAAGCCGTTCGGAGCCGAAGGTGTCGATGGCCCAAGAGTCGGCGCGGGCATCACCCATGACCCGTTTTCCCATCCGGCCCATCGGCCTCAGGGGGCACGGAATGGCACACCACCTGGCCGCCAGCCCGCCCGTCAACGTTCTGGTCACTTGTCACGGACACCTCAACCAGCGGGCATCCGGGTCGGGTTCCCCATCCCAGGTGCTCAGGCTGGACGGGAACCTTCCTTCCGGTTGACTGGGGGCGCGAGGGGGGGCAGTCGCTCGGACCCCTGCCTGACCCGGGTCAGACCCTGCCGGCGGCCAGACCGGGACCCACCCTCTAGAATGCGCTTAACTCATACTCATTCCGCTTAACAGCAGCTTGGTTCTGTCATGGCGCGCGATCCCGGTCGGGTTCTGATCTTCGACACCACCCTCCGCGATGGCGAGCAGTCGCCTGGAGCCAGCCTCAACCTGGAGGAGAAGCTGGCCATCGCCCAGCAGCTCTCCCGCCTCGGTGTCGACATCATCGAGGCCGGCTTCCCCTTTGCCAGCAGCGGCGATTTCAATGCCGTGCAGCGCATTGCCCACGCGGTCGGCACGCCGGACGGCCCGGTGATCTGCGGCCTGGCCCGCGCCGCCAAGGGCGATATCAAGGCCTGCGCCGAAGCGGTGGCCCCGGCAGCCCACCGCCGCATCCATACCTTCATCGCCACCTCCGACATCCACCTCGAGCACAAGCTCCGCAAGAGCCGCGCCGAGGTACTGGAGATTACCCGCGAGATGGTCGCCTACGCCCGCTCCCTCGTCGACGACGTCGAGTTCTCCTGCGAGGACGCCGGCCGCAGCGATCCGGACTACATGCATCAGGTGATCGAGGCGGCGATCAGCGCCGGGGCTACCACGATCAACATCCCGGACACCGTGGGCTATGCCACCCCGGCGGAATTCGGCGCCCTGATCGCCGGCATTAACCGCTCGGTGCCCAACATCGACCAGGCGGTGATCTCGGTGCACGGCCATAACGACCTCGGGCTGGCCGTGGCCAACTTCCTGGCGGCCGTCCAGAACGGTGCCCGCCAGCTCGAGTGCACCATCAATGGCATTGGCGAGCGGGCCGGCAATGCCTCGCTCGAGGAGCTGGTAATGGCTCTTCACGTGCGCCGCAGCTACTACAACCCCTTCCTCGGTCGCCCCGAAGCCAGCAGCGAGCCGCTCACCAGCGTGCGCACCGAGGAGATCACCAAGACCTCGCGGCTGGTGAGCAACCTCACCGGCATGGTGGTGCAGCCCAACAAGGCGATCGTGGGGGCCAACGCCTTCGCCCACGAATCGGGCATCCACCAGGACGGTGTGCTCAAGAACCGCCTCACCTACGAGATCATCGACGCCCGCACCGTCGGCCTGGCCGATAACCGCATCTCCCTGGGCAAGCTCTCGGGCCGCAGCGCCTTCCGCGCCCGCCTGGAGGAGCTCGGCTACAGCCTCGAGGGCGAGGATCTCAACGACGCCTTCGTGCGCTTCAAGGAGCTGGCCGATCGCAAACGGGAGATCTCCGACCGCGACCTCGAGGCGATCGTGAGCGAGCAGGTGCAGCAGCAGGGCGAGGCCCGCTTTCAGTTGCGGCGCGTGCAGGTGAGCTGCGGCACTGGCCTGCTGCCCACCGCCACGGTTACCCTGGAATCGGCCGACGGCACGGAACACAGCGAGGCGGCGGTCGGCACCGGGCCGGTGGATGCGGTTTGCCAGGCCCTGAACCGCCTGGCCGGCGTGCCCAATGAGCTGGTGGAGTTCTCGGTCAAGAGCGTCACCGAGGGGATCGATGCGATGGGGGATGTCACCATCCGGCTGCGGGCCGATGGGGTGCTCTACTCCGGCCACGCGGCCGATACCGACATCGTGGTGGCGGCGGCCCAGGCCTTCGTGAATGCCCTCAACCGACTGGTGGCTGGCGGCCAGAGGGCCCCGCTCCATCCTCAAAAGGCCCCATTGCCGGTTGCCGAGCTGCCGCGGCTGTGAAACTCTGTTGGACCCGTGTAGATTGAATCCACATAGTTTTGGACGGCACGATTGGGGCTACGGCGCCGCATCTTTCTCAACCATCTGGCCACCCTTGCCATCGCCACCACCGGCACCCTTCTCGGCCTTGCGGCGGGCAATCTCCTCTGGCGCAGCTCCCACGAGAGGGTGCAGTTGATCGAGCAAGAGGTGCAGGTGATCGACAACCTGAATATTCGGATTCTTCAGGCTTTGCCGCCCCGCAATCACTATCTCGCCACGGAGAAGATCACCCATATCGATGAGCATCTGGAGAACGACAGCCAGGTGATGAAGCAATTCATCATGCAGTTGGAGCGTCTTCGCCCTGATCAGCGCCAATCAGCCTTGGCCCCGGAGCTGAAGCTTCTCCTTGACGATCTGATCCGGCACAGCCGTGGGGTGCTGGCGACCCTCAATCAGACCAAGGTCAGGCTGGCCACCGTCGGCGAGGATCCGGTGCTCCAGCGGCAGACCATCACTGAGATGATGCATGCCGAGGCCATCACGACCCTCCAGGCCTCCACCCATCAACTGGACCAGTTGCGCAATCGCCTCGCCGCCGACCTCGGCGCCGGACGTGCCAAGGAGGAGCGGGCCGAAGCGCTAGAGGTGCTCATCCCGATCGTGTCGGCGCTGGTCGCCGCCAGTCTCGGACTGTTGTTCGCCTGGCGGACCAGCGGCGCGATCCTGCGGCCGATCGATCGGCTCAACCGGCGCATCGCCGAACTTCGCTCCAGCGGCAATCTGAACCTACAGCCGCTGCAGCAAGGGTCCGTTCCCCGGGAAATCCGCGATCTCACCGAGAATTTCAATGGTCTGATCCTGCGGCTGCGGGAGGTGCTGGGTCAGCTGGAAACCCTCTCACTCACCGATCCCCTCACCCAGGTCGGCAATCGCCGCTGTTTTGATCAGGTGCTGACAACCGAAGTCTCAAGGCATCGACGTGATGGGCAGTCCCTTGCCCTGCTGCTGCTCGATCTCGATCATTTCAAGGCTTACAACGATGGCTATGGCCACCCTGCCGGTGATCAGTGCCTCATCATGGTGGCCGATCTGCTCAAGGAGCTGTTCCGCCGCTCTGCGGACCGGATCTGCCGCATCGGTGGTGAGGAATTCGCCGTGATCCTTCCCCGCACGGCCGATGCGGAAGCCCAGCGACTAGCCGCCAGGATTGTCGAGGCCACAGCCTCCCTTGATCTCGAACATCGCCACAACCCACCCTTCGGCCGGGTCACCGTGAGCGTGGGGGTGAGCAGTGGTCGGCCCAGCGAAAGTCTCACCTGTAGCTGGCTGTTGCAGGCGGCTGATCAGGCGCTCTATCGCTGCAAGGGCGAGCTGGGTCGCAATGTGGTGGCCTGTGCTCCGCCCCATGACCCGATCCAGCCAGCCCTCACCACGTTCACCGGGCTGGATTCACCCCTTGAGCCCTGCAGCGAAAGCCAGCCCGTTACCAACGGCTAGCGTCTGCTTCCCATCTCGCCCGGCTTGCCCCATCACCATGCGCTCAGCCCGCAACGGCCCGCAACCTTCCGGCCTGGCCCTGGTGATCCAGTTGTCGTTGCTGGTGCTGCTGGCGCTGCTGGTGTTGCTCCCCCTGCTGTGGCTGGTCAGCACTTCCCTGAAGGGACCCGCGGAAGACATCTTCACCAGTCCGCCTGCCCTGCTGCCCGCCCAACCCAGCCTGGCGGCCTACCAGCAGTTGTTCGCCGCCAATCCGATGCTCACCTACCTGCGCAACAGCGCCCTAGTGAGCGGCCTGGCGGTGCTGGCCAATCTGCTCTTCTGTTCTCTGGCGGCTTATCCCCTCGCCCGTCTGCGGTTCCGCGGCCGGGGGCTGGTGTTGGCCCTGGTGGTGGCCACCATCCTGATTCCCTTCCAGGTGGTGATGATTCCCCTTTATTTGCTCATGGTGCAATTGGGGCTCCGCAACAGTCTGTGGGCGCTCATCCTTCCCCAGGCCGCCACCGCCTTCGGCATCTTTCTGCTGCGTCAGAGTTTTCTGGGGGTGCCGGTGGAACTGGAGGAGGCGGCCCGCATCGATGGCTGCTCTCCCTTGGGCGAGTGGTGGAATGTAATGATCCCTGCCGCCCGCTCCGATCTGATCACCCTGGCGATGTTCGTGTTCATCGGCAGCTGGAGTGATTTTCTATGGCCATTGATCATCATTGATGATCCCGGCCTTTACACCCTTCCGCTCGGCTTGCAGCAGCTAGCCAGCAGTTTTTCCCTCGATTGGAGACTGGTGGCGGCAGGTTCGGTGGTATCGATTCTACCTGTGCTGTTGTTGTTTGTGCTGCTTCAGCGATTCATTCTGCCCAATGCCAGTGGCGACGCCGTCAAAGGGTGATCGCCTTAGAGTAGCGTGCTTGGCTGGTAGCTGGCCGTCAATTAATCTGATCAATTATATTGATCACTTCAGTGTGTCGATGGCGCGTTTCATCTGTCCCATCATGCGGCGCGGTAGTGAAGGTTTGTAGGGCAACGATGGACGTTCATCGAAGCTGTATCCGTCTGCAATCCGAAAATGCTGAGCTTTGCTGTGTGAAGCCATGCTGGTGTAGTGGCACACAAAGGAGCGTCGCGTTAAATCTGGATTCTTCATCGGGGTGCCGCCATGAATCAAAGCGCCATGCCAGATCAGCAGGTCTCCTCGCTTCGGAAGGAAGATACTGGGCTGTAGTTCGCGATCTCGGACAATCTTTTCCAGATGTTTGGTGTAGCCAGCGAAAACGCCTGGTTCGGCATCACGGCTGGCCAGTATGGAGCCATTGCCCCAATCGTAGAAGCCAAGTTGGTCGGGATGATGGGATCCTTTGTAATAGACCAATGGACCAGCATCCGCGTGGATGTCTTCCAAGGGAATCCAGGCGGCTGCGAGCTCGCCAAGCTTGCGATGGTGGTGAACGTAAGAAAAATCCTGGTGGATGGGCTGTTCACTGCTTTTCCAGAAGGTCAGGCTCTGGATGAGGGCGGCAGGGGAGCCGAACAGTTCCTCCATGAAGGAGGTGACTGCTGAGGCGAAGGCCAGTTGTTTGGCTGATTCAAAATACCGTTGAAGGTCGAGCAGCTTGAGTCCGGGAGGCTCCTTGCGGAAGTCGTCAATGCTGAGATTCCTGAGGTGTTTGGCTTCGTAGTATTTCCTCGGACCATCAATGCCAATGCTTCCGTAGATTTCGGGAGCGGTGCTGAGGTTGGTGAGAGTCTCGAGGTCGCGATCCAGTTGGTCCAGCGTTTGGATCGGAATCACCCCGGGAAAAATGACAACGCCATCGCGTAAAAATTGTTGAATCGACTCCGAGTAGATTCTGCTTGTCAGATCGGGAGAGCTGCGATGTAGCTTTTCTGACAGTGGTAGTGAATCAACGTAAAACTGACTTTCCATTCGTCGACCGCAACTTGTAATTGACCCTACCGCTATTGTCCCGTTGTTGTGCGAGTCGGTGGTGCCGGTCGCAGGACCGGCGCCAGGATGCCCGCGGAAGTTTCGCGAGGTCGGGGCATGGCGGGGTCCGTCGCGTCCTCCTGGGGCGCAGACGCTGCTGCAGGCATCCTTCCACGCAGGTCGCTCAAGAATTGCTGCACTCTCATGCGTTCGTTCTCCGACCGTTCGATCCGCTCCCCGACCTGGGTTTCAAGATCCTGCAGCCGCTGCGTCAGGATCCGCAGCTGACTGTTCTGATCTGCAGCCTTCTCCAGGGTGCGGCTGCTCTCCAGGGTCGCGATGCGTATCTTCAGCTGCCGCAGTTCCAGGTTCTGGTCGCGGCTGCGGGCAAGGATCACCAGAAACAGCACCGCCAGCATGGTGCTGAGCCCCAGCTGCAACCAGGCCAGCCAGGGATTCGGCTGTGGCGATTCCAGGGGGCGGGGCATCGGTCGGTCCGGTCAGAATTCTGGGCTAATCTTGCCCCGCTGGTCCGGGGAGAGCCAGCCCAGGCGTTCCAGGCTGGCCTGGCGCCGATGTTCGGCTCCGGCCAGCAGCCGTTCCAGCGTCGCCACATACACCTCCTGGGCGTCCTCCGCACTCCGGCCGATGCTGGTCAATCCGAGCTTGCCGTATTCGGAAAGGCAGCCCAGCAGGTGAAACACGCTGCCTCGGAGCCGGGCGGGGTCGTAATGCAGGCCGGCTTCCGCCACGATGTCGATCAGATCCATCGGGAGCAACCCCCGCAGGCGGTCGTCGCAGAGGTTGTCCGTGGCCTGGTAATGCAGGCCCTCGCCGGTGGGGGAGAGGAACTGACCGCTGGTTCCATCCAGGTGACCCGTGGTGAGGGCGCAGAGGGCCAGGTAGGGGTGGGTGGTTCCGCCCTGGCGCAGGTTCACTTCGATCGCCTGCAGATCCCAGCGTCCGGCGAACTGCCGGGCGATGAAATCGACGCCGTACCGCTCCAGAGCGCCCTCAGCCGCCAGGGCTTCGCCCACCCGGCGGCCGTGCTCCATCAGCTCCAGCCGGTAGGACCCATCAGCGGGGAAGCGGCAGCCCAGGTAGGTCTGGCCGCTCGGCCCCCCCAGGATCTGTTCATGGGTGGAGAGCACCTCGACCCTGCCGCCGGGATGGATGAACCCCTGCACGCTCGGGGAGCTCACGGCATCCCCTCCCTCCAGCCATGCTTCCACCAGGGCCCCCTGCCGCGTGAGTAGGTCACGCCAGCCCGCGGCCGGCATCGCAAGGCTTTCCATGGCCTGCCGCAGCCGTTGCCGGCGCTCGGCTCCCCCCAACGACGCCAGATCGAGGGGAGCGAGCGCTAGGGGAGCGTTGCCTTCCCCGCTGAATCCCTCGTTGAGTTTCACCACGCAGCGTTCCAACCGAGGATCCCGTTCCCAGAGCGCGGCGGTGGCCTCCGCCAGCTGGTCGAGATCGTGGGCCAGGTCACTGCCATCAGGGTGGGGAACCCCGCAGCGCTGGAACAGATCCCGGCTTCCCTTCTTGCTGCCCCACCAGCCAAGAGCTGGATCAGTGCCCAGCAGCGGCACCTGCAGGCGCTCCGAAAGCTCCTTCTCCAGGTCCGTCACCACGTAGCACTGGATGTAACTGCGGCCGGGGCGCAGCAGCGCGCCGATGCGCTCCAGCAGGGCCGGGCGCTCCAGCAGCTTCTCGGTGAGGGGCCGGTCGGAGGCATCGTCGGCGTCGAACAGATGCAGGCGCTGCCGAGCGTGGGAGGCGGGAATGCCCGGCAGAAGCTCCAGCACCGCATCCACCACCAGATCGGCCAGGGGCTTGCTGGTCACATACACCATCCGCACGCCGGGATCGCGCAGCCTCACCAGGGTGAACAGTTGCCGCTCCTCGTAGTGATGGGCTCCTGTCACCAGGGCCATCTGAGCCCGGTCCATCGTCAGGGAGGGCAGCACCAGCACATCCAGATCCGCCCCATGCCCAACGGGTGGGGCGATCCACTCCGGCCGGAGACCCTGCTGCAGGTCGTGGAAGCTCAGTGCCATCGCGGCGGCGGCAGGGTTCTGCACCATGCTGAAGGATCACCCATCTCGCTTCTATGGCGCCCCCGGTCGGCTCCGCCGTGACCCTCCTCGGGTACGCCGCCGCCACACTCACCACCCTGAGCTTCTTTCCTCAGGCCCTCAAGACCCTGCGCGGCGCCGATGTGAGCGGCATTTCCCTGCGCACCTATGGCCTGCTCACCGTCGGCATCGCCGCCTGGGCCCTTTACGGCCTGCTGCTGCGGGATGGCCCGTTGATCGCCGCCAACCTGATCACCCTGTTGCCGGCCAGTGTGGTGCTGCAGCGGCGCCTCCAGGCGGAGCTGGACCGCCGCCGTGGCTGAGGGGTGATGGCCGCTGCTCCACCCCTGCCGCCGCTCCAGGCGTCCCTGCTGGTGGCGGCCGGTGCCGTGCCGGGTGCCTGGCTTCGCTTTGCCCTGGTGAACCATCTGGAACCGCGCTTGCCACGGCGTCACTGGGGCACCGTCGTTGTGAACCTTGTCGCCTGCTTCCTTCTGGGGCTCCTGCTCAGCTTTCAGGAGCGTGGCCGGGCTCCCGCGGCCCTGCCCCTGCTGTTGGGCAGCGGTTTCCTGGGAAGTCTGAGCACCTTCTCAAGCCTGGCCGCCGAGCTGCAGGCCTGTCTGCAGCGGGGAGAACGTCGCGAACCGATGCTTCTGGTGCTCGCCTCACTGCTGGGGGGGCTGCTGGCCCTGGTCGCGGGCCAGGCCCTGATGGGATGAGGGGCCCCGTTCCGCCACCGCCTCTGCCCTCCGCACCGCCGTGGCTTCAGGACTTGCTCCTGGTGGCGCTCGGGGCGGTGCCCGGTGCGCTGCTCCGTTGGCAGCTCCACCTCGACCCGCTGGCCAATCTGCTCGGCTGCCTGCTGATCGGCATGGCAACCGGTCTGAAGCCCCCCCAGCCCCGGCTGATGCTGCTGGTGGGGATCGGCTTCTGTGGGGCACTCACCACGTTCAGCGGCTGGATCGCGGCTTTGGCCACGGCCTTCCGCCAGGGATCGCCCCTCGCCGTCGGGCTTCTCCTGCTGGAGCTGCTTGTCGGAGTTCTGGCCGTGATCGCTGGGCGAGTTGTTGTCCGGTGGCCCAGTGCGGCCTGGTTCCGAGCCCGTCGCCGCTTCAGGCGCTGAAGGCCTTGCGCGAGGGAATCGGGTAGGGGATGCGCCGGTGCCGCATCCGTCTCCACACCCGCACGAAGGCACGGATCACCAGTTCCAGTTCTGCCCTGCCGATGCCGCTGTCGGCCAGCTGGCCATCCACCAGGCGGGCTTCCACGATGCGGCGCACCATGGAACGGGCTTGGTCCTCACTGGTGTCCGGCGGGAGGGAACGCAGGGCCGCCTCGCAGCCGTCGGCCAGCATCAGGATGGCCGTCTCGCGGCTGCGGGGGATCGGGCCGCTGTAACGGAACTGCCGTTCGTCGATGCCCGGATCCCGCTCGCGGGCCTGGTGCAGGAAGTAGCCCATCTTGAGCGTGCCCTGGTGTTCGGGGATGAAGTCCGCCAGGGGGCGAGGCAGGCGGTATCGGCGGGCCAGTTTCAGGCCCTCATCCACATGGGCCTGGAGGATCGCGGCACTGGCCTTGGGGTCATCGAGCTGTTCGTGGGGGTTCATGCCGCTCTCCTGATTTTCGATGAACCACTGGGGACCATGGAGTTTGCCCACGTCGTGATAGAGCGCGCCGGTGCGGATCAGATCGACATCGGCGTGGATCGCCCGGGCACCCTCCTCAGCCAACCCGCAGATCATCAGGGTGTGCTCGAAGGTGCCCGGGGCCTCGGTGGAGAGACGCCGCAGCAAGGGCCGCTCCAGATCGGCCATCTCCATCAGCCTGGCGCGGGTGAGCAGCCCGAAGAAGCTCTCCACCAGCGGCGCCAGCAGCAGGCCGGCCATCAGCAGCCCTCCCACCATCAGGGCCTCGCCCACCAGGTCGCCATCGCTGACATGAAGTGAGCGTCCCTGCGCCCCCGTCTGATGGATCAGGTGCAGCAGGAGGGCCTGCAACAGCAGGGCCCCGACCGGCAGGAGCAGGGCTAATTGCAGCAACTGGGCTCGGTTGCGCTGACGGCCTGCCAGCACCGCGGCCACCCCGGCCACGAGGGCCGCCACCACCAGCCGGGGCTCCAGGTTCTCCCCAAGCGGGTAAGGCCACAGCAGACTGGCCACCGCCAGCCAGGCCAGGCCGGCCGGCGTGCCCAGCCCCTGGGCCAGCAGCAGCGTGGGGGGCACCAGCAGCGCCAGAGGACTCACCTGGTCGCCCAGCCAGAGCTTGCAGCCCTGCACCACCAGCAGCATGGCCAGGGCCAGCAGCGCCTGACGGGGTTCCAGGCTGGCGCGCCAGCGTCGCATCACCAGCAGCATCACCCCGCACGCGGCCAGCGCTTCAATCAGGTGCAGCAGCCACGGCAGCAGCAGGGGCCGGCGGTTGATCAGGCTGAAGTGATCGAGCACTTCAAAGGCTTCCGCTGTGATCGGTTCGCCCTGACGGGTGATCAGGTCGCCCTTCTTGACCAGGAGGGTCGGCAGCCCCTGCAGCGTCACCAGCTGCTCGATGCGCCGTTGGGTGAGAAAGGCGTCGGTGCGGAGATTGGTACGGCCTTGCAGCACTTCGGCCACCAAGCGGCTGCCGAGACTGCGGGCCGGAGCGGGCTGACTCTGCAGATGGAGGCTGGCTGCGCTGCGCAGCGGCTCGTCGGCCAGGCTGGGCACCACGCCCTGGGTGAGCATCATCAGCTGGGTCTGGCGAACGGCCGTTTCCCAGGCCAGCAGCTGAGCGGGCGACTGGGAGGCGAGCCAGCTGCGCTCCTCGGCGGTGAGGTTGAGGGCGTCCAGCCGATGGGGATCCGCCCCACTCTGCTGGCGCACCTGGGCCAGCCGATGCTCCAGGTCGGCCTGCAGGGCCCGGTTGGCCTGGTCATCCACCACCTGCACTTGGGTGCGGCTGCCCATCTGGCTGCGGCGACGCTCGAGGGCCGCGGTGTCGATCACGCGGCTGTCCCGGGGGGCCCGCACCGTGAAGGGCGCCGGCAGGCCCGGCCGCAGACTCGGCTCCACCAGCCACGGCCAGCTGGACACCAGGGCCACCAGCAGACAGCTGAGCAGCACCGCCGCCATCCCGCCGCTGCGCCAGCGCACCAGGGCCTGGCGCGGCCTCTCCTGGCGGAGCAGCTGCCGCCACAGAAGCCTCAGCCGCTTCAGCCCTTGCGCCATGCACCCACGCTAACGGTCCTGTTCCCCGGGGAGCTTTGAGGTGGACGATCCTCACGGCCGGGCCATGCTGGGGCCAGGTGCTTCACAGGGTCCAATGGCCAGAGTCCTCGACGGTCGCGCTCTGGCGGCCAGGATCGAGCAACGGCTGGAAGCCGTGGTGGCGCAGGGGTTGGCCGTGGCCGGCCGGCCCCCGGGTCTGGCCGTGCTCCGGGTCGGTGACGATCCGGCCAGCGGTGTCTACGTGGCCAACAAGGAAAAGGCCTGCAGCCGCATCGGCATCCGCAATCTGGGCGCCCATCTGGCCGCGACGACGCCGGCGGAGGAGGTGCAGGCCACGATTGAGCGGCTTAATGCCGATCCCGCCGTGGATGGCATCCTCCTGCAGCTGCCGCTGCCTGAGGGGCTGGCCGAAGGTCCCCTGCTGGCGGCGATCGATCCCGACAAGGATGCTGATGGGCTCCACACCCTCAATCTCGGCCGGCTGCTCAAGGGGGAGCCCGGGCCCCGCAGCTGCACACCGGCTGGGGTGATGGCCCTGCTCGCCGATGCCGGCGTGGAGCTGGCGGGCCGAAGGGCCGTGGTGGTGGGCCGCAGCATCCTGGTGGGCCAACCCATGGCCCTGATGCTCCAGGCCGCCAATGCCACCGTGAGCGTGGCCCATTCCCGCACCACCGATCTGGCGGCTCTCAGCCGCGATGCCGATGTGCTTGTGGTGGCGGCGGGCCGCCCCCGCATGGTGGGTGCCGAGCACGTCAAGGCAGGGGCAGTGGTGGTGGATGTGGGCATCCACCGGCTGCTGCCGGATCCGGCCGAGGGGCCCGGGGCGAAGGGCCGGCTCTGCGGCGATGTCCGCTTTGAGGAGGTGGAACCGATCGCTTCGGCCCTCTCGCCGGTGCCGGGAGGGGTCGGACCAATGACGGTCACGATGCTCTTGGTCAACACCGTGGTGGCCTGGTGCCGTCGCCATGGGCTCGATGCCACCCCCCTGGCCGATCTACTGGTCTGAGTCAGGGTCTTTGGGCAGGAGCGGTTCATTTCGATCGCGCGCTTCGATCAGCTGCAGCCCATCCCGACCTGATCCGCAGCAGGAGGCCCTTCCGGGCCGCTCGGCCCCTGAGGCTGGATGCATCGGGCAGCGGGGGATCAGGACCATGGAGGAGCTGCCGCTGGGCGGAACCATCCCGCCGGATGCGCTGCAGTCCCCGCTGCAGCTGGCCGATGTCGAAGCCCTGCTCAGGGCCCATGGCGCTTTGGTGCGCAACGTGGACAACCACCATTGGCAGATTTCCTGCGGTCGGCGCAGTGGTTTGTGGTTGATCGGTGATGCCCAGGGGCTGATCGGCCGGGGGCTGGATGAGGCCGCCTTGGCGCGCCTGCAGTTCGTGCTCCGTCAGACCGGGCTGTTGCGGGAGGGGGTGCCCCGATCCGCCTCCCAAACCCAGATGGGGGCGGCGATTCTCTGGATCGGCCGGGACATGACCCGCATCTATTGGATCAACGACCATGCACTGGCCGATGGGTCGCCGTTTTCCCTGGGGCACTGGCTCCACGGCGAGATGAGCTTGCACCGATCCCAGCGATCCGTTCCCTACCTGCAACGGATCGTGGCGATGCTGGAGCGGATCGAGCGGGCCCTGCTGATTGTCCCGAGTTCGGAGGCCTTCCCGGCATCGGGTCGTGGCGTCGTGGACCACGATGGCCTGGATGTTGCGCAGCCAGCCGCTGCCGTTGCCACGGGCGGGGACGCTGATCAGGACGACAGCTTCTATCGCCTCACCGAGCTTCTCCATCAGGAGCGCCCCGATCTGCGCTCCAGGGTGGTGGGCATGCTCACCCTGGCGGAGGATCAGCTTGACGATGCTCTGCTCTTTTCCATTGCCCGCGACTACCTCCTGCCCCATCTCGGCCACTCGGTGGGGAGTGACGCTGTCGGCCATTGCTGCGGTCCGTGACCCCTGGCTGTCTTCTCCTTCCTGCCGGGACACCGGCCTGAGAGAATCGCCGCCAGAACCGAGGAAGCCATGGCCGCGGCGGTGAGCACGTCCCAGGACACGCCAACCAGGGGCACGTCATCTCAGGGCACGGCACCCCAGAGCGCGCCATTCACGTTTGATTTCGCGGGCTACCTGGAGGCCGCAAGGCTGCGCGTGGAGTCGGCCCTCGACGCCTCTCTGGGTCCGGAGCGCCCGGAATCGCTTCGGGAAGCGATGCGCTACTCCCTGCTGGCCGGCGGCAAGCGGCTGCGGCCGATCCTGTGTCTGGCGGCCTGTGAACTGGCGGGAGGCCAGGCAGATCTGGCCATGCCCACCGCGGTGGCGCTGGAGATGATCCACACCATGTCGTTGATCCATGACGACCTGCCGGCCATGGACAACGACGACCTGCGCCGGGGCCGCCCCACCAACCACAAGGTGTACGGCGAAGCCAGCGCGATTCTGGCCGGCGATGCCCTGCTCACCCGCGCCTTCGAGATGGTGGCCCTGCGCAGCCCCGATGTTCCTCCCGAGCGTCTGCTCCAGGTGGTGGGTGAGCTCTCCCTGGCCTCCGGGGCCCCGGGCCTGGTGGGTGGCCAGGTGGTGGACCTTGAGTGCGAGGGCAAATCGGTGGATCTCGACACGCTCGAATACATCCATCTCCACAAGACCGGTGCCCTGTTGCGGGCCTGCGTGATCAGCGGCGCCCTGGTGGCCGGCGCCGATCAGACCCTCCAGAATGCGCTCCACACCTATTCCCGCGGCATCGGCCTGGCGTTCCAGATCATTGATGACATCCTGGATGTGACCGCCAGCAGCGACGTGCTGGGCAAGACGGCGGGCAAGGATCTCACCGCCGACAAGACCACGTACCCCAAACTGCTGGGGCTGGAGGAGTCGAGGCGCCGGGCCGATGGCCTGGTGGCCGAGGCCAAGGCGGCGCTCGAACCCTGGCGGGATCGGGCAGCTCCCCTCCTGGCCCTGGCCGACTACATCACCAGCCGCGACCGATGACCCCACCGATTTCCAGTGATTCCGGCCATCTGCTGCTGATGGTGCGCGATCTCTTCGACAACGCCGTGCTCTGGTGGGGGCTGGCCGCCTGCGGTGTGGCCCAGCTCTCCAAGCTCGCCGTGGAATTCGTGGCCCATGGACGTTGGCGCCCGGAGGTGCTGTTCGAGACCGGCGGCATGCCGTCCAGCCATTCCGCGCTGATGACCGGCACCGCCGCCGGCGTGGGCTGGTACCAGGGCTACCAGGATCCCCTTTTCGCCCTGGCGGCGGCCGTAGCCTTCGTGGTGCTTTACGACGCCAGTGGAGTGCGTCGGGCCGCCGGCGAGACCGCGGCCCGGGTGAACGCGCTGGTGCAGGGTCGCGAGCGTCCCAATGATGTCGGGGGCACCCTCTGGGAGCATCCTCTGAAGGAGAACGTTGGCCACACCCGCTTGGAGGTCCTCGTGGGCAGTCTGATCGGGCCGCTGGTGGCCCTGCCGGGCCTTGCCTTGGTGGGCTCTCCGCTCCATCTGGTCAGTCTTCTGAACCATGGCGTGAGTGCCGCTGGGTGAACGCCCCTGCCGGTGCCGGGGCCGCTGCGGCATCCCTTACCCCTGACCAGCAGGCCGTGCAGGCCGCCTTCGCCACCTGGCTGGCCGCTCCCGACAAAGGCACCCCTTTTGTGCTGAGCGGCTACGCCGGCAGCGGCAAGACCTTCCTGTCGATCCACCTGCTTGCCCTGGTTGAGGCTGCGGGTCTGTGCTGGACCGTGGTCGCGCCCACCCACAAGGCCGTCGGTGTGCTGCGGCGCCAGCTGGAGCTGGCCGGACTGCGGCCCACCTGGTATCCCTCCACCATTCACCGGTTGCTGCGTCTGAGGCTGAAGCGGCTACGGGATGTGGAGCGCTGCGAGGAAACCGAGCAGACGGCCATGGCCCTCGAACACCTCGGCCTGGTGTTAGTCGATGAGGCGTCCATGGTCGACAGCACGTTGCTGGAAATCACCCTTCGCTGCGCCCATCCCTACCGCACCCGCATCGTGTTCGTGGGGGACCCGGCCCAGCTCCCGCCGGTGGGCGAGGCCGTCAGTCCGGTCTTCGCCATGGTGCGGGCCCAGTGCGCCAGCCTGCTGCGGGTGGTGCGGCACCAGGGGCCCGTGCTCCGGCTGGCTTCTGGCCTGCGGGAAGGATCCCTCCCGTGCAGCCCTCCCCCGGCTCTAGCGCCGATCCGCACCGCCCAGGGCATGGTGTGTGCACTGGATCGCTCCCGCTGGCTCGCGGCGGCCCAGGAGGCTCTGCGGCGCAGTGCCGAAGCCGATGATCCCGATCTGGCCCGCATTCTCTGTTACACGAACCGCTCCCTGGAGCAGCTGGTGCCGATCGCCCGTCGTGCCTTGCACGGCTCCATGGCCGACCAGTTGCCCGTGCTGCCAGGCGAGGTGCTGATCAGCCGCACCGCCGTGATGGCGCCGGCCTGCCGTTCGGGGGAGGAGGGCGGCGAGGAACCCGACATGGTGCTGGGCTCCAATCGGGAGCTGGTGGTGCGGGATGTGGCCCCGGAGCGCTGCGATCTGGCCGATTTCGGCATCGCCTGCGGCCTGCTTCCTGGTCTGGAGGCCCCGCCGATCGATACCCTTACCGCCACGGTGGAGGCGGGAGAGAGTCAGCTGGCCCTGCGCCTGCTGCCTCCGCTGGGCTCCGCGGGGCGCCGGGTGCTTGATGGGGTGCTGCAGCGCCTGCGCCAGGAGGCCCTTGAGGCCGGCAAGCAGGATGGACGGGGCCTGTGGCGCCGCTATTTCCTGCTGCGGGATTCCTTCGCCTGGCTTGGGCCCGCCGCGGTGCTCACGGTGCATCGCAGCCAGGGAAGCACCTTCTCCGAGGTGTTTGTGGATGGGGATGTCTTCTGGCCGAAGGATCCGGTGCTGCGTCGTCAGCTCGTCTACGTGGCCGTGAGCAGGGCCAGCCGAGCGGTCAGCCTTGTGGCTGGCACAGGAGCTGATCAGCAGGGGTGGCGGAGCTGGCTGGAGGATGGAGAGAATCAGGAGTAATGGGCCTAAGCCAGTCGCAGGCCCTCGATGCCCTGCCAACCCAGGTACACCGCGAGGGCCAGGCTCACCACCCCCACCAGCGGGTCGGCGTTGTGGAGCAACCAGCTCTTCGCCCCCTTCAGGGAGGGCACCACCCGCTCCCGGCCCAGCAGCAGCAGGGCCAGCAGGGGAAGCAGTAGCAGCAGGGCCGTGCTCAGGATGAACAGACCTCCCGCGAGCCATTCGGAGCCCCGGGCGAGTCCGCTGGCGAGCAGGGTGCCGCTGGCCTTGGCATAGAGGAAGAAATCGTCCGGACTCACCACCTGAACCACGCTGCTCAGGCCGATCAGGGAGAGCAGCGGCAGGTTGCAGAACCGATCCAGGCGCTGGCTCCAGGCCGGTGACCCCCCTTCCTCTCCGGCACTGAGCAGCTCCCTCAGACCCACCGCCAGCAGGGCCCCGGCACCGAGTAGGTCCAGGCCCGTGCGGTGGTTGCTGCCTTTCTCCATCGTGAGGAGCAGGCCATGGCCCAGGCTGAGCATCAGGGCCAGCACCAAGGCTGAGGTGACCAGCCAGGCCGCCACGAACCAGCCGCCCCGCCGCAGGGGATCCGGTCCGACCAACAGCAGCAGCAGCAGGGCGATATGGAGGGGGCTGAAGCCAATGGCCAGGCCGAAGCCCGCCAGCTCACCGGCCAGGGTTAGGAGGTTCAGAACCGCAGGATGGCAGGCATTCCATTGTGCCCAAGACCAGGTCCACGACCTTGAAAACGACCGCGCCTCGGCGGCTCAGAGCACGGTCGCATGATCGTGGAAGTTCCGTCGGTTTCTGACCCAGGGCCCTCGGTGGCGACCCCACTGGGTCAGGGTTTCAGCCACGGATTTCGAACCAGTCGTCCCCGGTGGCGGCGATCCGGGTGGTGCCCACCCCCGTGACCTGGGCCCGCTGGGGCCCTTTCTCACACCACAACACCAGTTCCGCCAGGCACTGGGGTTGGCCTTCGGCTTCCACCTCCACCGAACCGTCGGCCAGGTTGCGCACCCAGCCACTGATCCCCAGTTCTGTGGCCCGCCGACTGCAACTGGCCCGATACCCCACCCCTTGCACCTTGCCCCGCACGTTCAGTTTCCAGCGTTCGCAGGGGGGACTCTGGCGAGGTTCACTGGGTTGGAGGAAGCGCCGTTCTTCGGCTGCGGCACGGCGGGCCCGCAGTCTGCGGGCCGGTGCGATGGAATCGCCGGCCATCCAACCGAAACCCGTATCGGCCAGACGTCTCGAACGTTCGCGGCTGTCCATGGAGCTGGAGGGAGTGGGGAGGGGGTGTCCCGCAGGATCGCCGCCCTCTGCAAGCTGGCATGGATCAGGCTGGACGGCCACTCAGAAGCGGGGGGCCCGGGTTCGCCGCAGGATCACCACCGACTCCGCACCATCGGGTCGGCACTATCGGGTCGGCACTATCGGCTCTCAGAGGCTGACAGGAGGGAGATTGTAAAACCCGTAACGCTTGGATTGCTTGGCGCAGCGTTTTCTGCGCTTTTCGCGTAAGGCGGCGGGATCGGGTGGACTCGTCTAGGAGTTAAGGTTTGGGCTGGTATATTAGGTGTATAGGTTTTAAAAATGACCGATTTTGCAGGGTTTCTAGCGATCTCTCTGTTTCCGTGATTTCACAGTCAGTCCCTATTAGCTTAGGGGCCACCAAGCTGCCTGGTCAGCGATTAGCCGTCCTTGATCCCGTTCCAGCGCCATCCCAGCCTGTGCCGATCCGCTTGGAGGTTGATCCCAGGGCCATGCCTTCCGGGCCTGTTGGTATTGCCATGGCCGCTGCCGCCTTCGTGGTGCTGCTCCTGCTGGTGAGGCCGCATTCCCCGTGGCGCCGTGGCCTGGTTGCCAGCTTGCGGGATCTGGGCTCATTGTTTGCTTCCCTTCGGGGGCCTCGCCACGTGATCCACGACAAGCCTTATCTCGATCGTGTCCTGGAGGCGGAATCGAACCTTCATGCCAGTTCAAAAACTCGCTCGCCTGAGCGCATCAGCCGGCCCGTAGAACCTCGAGGCCCCCAGCCACCTCGCCAGGAACCCGATCCCGGCGATCCATCGCACGACTGAATCAACCCGGTTGGTCTGTCACGTTCCTGTCGCGGAAGACACCCATCCGATGGGCGAATCGCTTCACCATCCCAGGACTTCCGGCCCAATGCAGGTGTAACCAACTGGCATGAAGATTGCTCCTACCCCATCCTTCCTCACGGGTGATGGTTCCCCAGCCGGCCAGGCTCCAAAGCGGAGTGGCAGGTTCAATCCGGGTTGGTTCGCTGCTCCCAGGTGCTTCGATCTGCCAGCGGTGGAATTCATGGCCGGCATACTCCTCACCACGACGCACCAATAGGCCATCGTGAAGAGGGCGGGCTTCGCGATAACCCAGGCTGAGTTCCCCCCGGTGGGCCTGAAACGGCAACACACCCGCCATCGGTCGTGGCGTTCCGCCGGCATCCGTCAGGGAGCTTCCCAGCAGCAGCAGTCCTCCACATTCAGCCACGATCGGCATGCCTCGGGTCGCCGCTGCCGCCAGAGCCCCCAGGCTGCGTCGACAGGCTCCCAGCTGCTCGGCGTGGAGCTCCGGGTACCCCCCGGGCAAGAGGATGCCGTGGGTTCCTTCCGGCAGGGGCTCATCGGCCAGGGGGCTCCAGGTCACCGGTTCCACCCCAACGCCCAGCAAGAGTTCGCTGGTTTCCGGATAGCGGAAGTGAAAAGCGTCGTCGGAGGCGATGGCCATGCGGACCGTTGGCCCTGGCCTGACTTGCCCCGGCTCTCTGTTCAGCACGCCATCCACAGGATCCAGGAATGGCGCGGTCGCGTCCGGGGGAGCCATCAAGGGCCAGAGCCGCTCCAGATCCAGATGGTTGCGGGCCAGTTCTGCCCAGATCGGCTGCCGCTCCTGAAGGTCGTGCAGCTCCTGGGGTGGTAGTAGGCCCAGGTGTCGGGAGGGGAGTGCCAGGGAGGGATGGTTCGGCAGCACGCCCAGCAGGGGCACGTCAATGCTGGCCAGGGCCTCGCTCAGCAGCGCCCGATGCCGATCACTGCCAACCTTGTTCAGCACCACCCCCGCCAACCGCACCCGGGGAGGGCCATGGTCCCTGAAGCCGCGCACCAGGGCGGCCAGGGAGCCGGCCTGGCGGGATGCTTCCACCACCAGCACCACGGGAAGATCCAGCAGTGCTGCCACCTCAGCCGAACTGCCTTCGCTGCTGGGGCCGCGGCCATCAAACAGCCCCATCACCCCTTCCACCAGCACCCGATCGGCGCGGCTTCCGTGCCAGTGGTAGCTGCTCAGGAGCCATTGGGGCCCGCACAGAATCGGATCAAGATTGCGGCAGGCCTTGCCGGCCACAGCCGACAGCAATTGGGGGTCCAGGTAATCGGGCCCCACCTTGAAGGGTTGCAGGCTCTCAGCTCGTTGGCGACTCAGGGCTGCCAGGCTGAGGCTGAGCAGGGTCTTCCCGCTGCCGCTGCAGGGGGCCGCGATCAGGCAGGCCATGGGGGAATTGGCGGCGGGCAGGGGCGGGCTGCAGCTTGCCAGCCGACGCTGCAATTCCCGAGGGCTCGCTTGCCGGAGCAGCGAGCTGGGGGAGGTTATGGCTCACCTACCTCCTCCATGGTCTGAAAGCCGTTGCGCCGATCAATCCGGCAGCAGGCGAGCCGCCAAGGGAGCGGCAGAGGCCAGGAGGGGATTGGTGGAATCGTGGCCCCCCGAGAGGAGCCGGGCCATCTCCATTTCCTCGTGCTCCTCGGGAAGCGGAACCACCTCCTCGGCAAGCTCCAGGGCTGCCATGCCACCGGACTCCAGGCGCATGCAGCCGCCCGATTCGGAGCAGAGGATCACACACAGCTGCGGCCTGCCGGTGGGCGCACAGATCAGACGCAGACCCACGATGGCGCCGGGATGCGCCTTGGGCATTCCCATCGGCACCGGCATCAGCTGGAAGCGCACGTTCACACCGTCAGTGCGTTCGAATTCGGCCGCGATCCCCCCACTCTCAGACGATGAACCGGAATCGGCGGGGATCGGACGGCTCGCAATCAGATGCCAGCCGAGCCGATCGGCAATCCAGGCCGCCAGCAGCAGGCCCTTGACCGGATGATCACCTTCCACGTCGATGTCGAGTTGCACCACGTGGGCCAGGGCATCCCGCCGCGAGGGGGGATCGAACACCATGGCAAGGGATTCACGCCAGCTGCGCAGCCGCAGCCAGTTCAGGTCGTTCACCGCCTGGCCCGCTTTGATGCGGGCCACCAGCACATCAAGGCAGCGGCGGGGGCTGCCCAAGGAGGTGTCGATCACCAGGCGCCGCGGCAGCGGCGCCAGGGCTTCCAGCATGTCGAGGGGTTCGTCGAGGCTGCTGTTCCACCACACCCAGCAGGGCAGGTCGTCGCAGACCAGGGGCTGGATTAGATGCAGGTTCTGCTGGATGGCCCCCATGCCGCCCCGCAGCACCACCGCGTCGCCACAGGCCGCTCCGGTGCCACCTTCCTCCGGCAGAGGGCAGTAGGCCGCCACCATCGTTTCCAGGGGCCTTCCCGCATCAAGGGTGGGGGCCAGGGTGATCAGGCGGCGGGGCATGTGGGCGCTGATCGCGCTCTCCACCACCTGGCCCCGCAGGTCGGCGGAGCTCTGGTGGCCAGGCTTCTGACCCAGGGCCCAGGCCAGACGGGGATCCATCGGGGCGGTGCTCAGGGGCAGTCCGCATTCGGTCACGGCCTGGCGGGCGGCCCGCATCAGGTCGCTGCGGTCGAAACCCCGGATCGGGCCCTCGATCAGTCCCACCCGCACCAACTGCTGCTCCAGCCAGGAGGGCTCCCACACCATCAGGGTGAAGGTGGCGGCACCGCTGGAGCCCCCCAGCATCCCCTTCCAGAGGCGATCGAGGTAGGGCGTGACCTCCGCCGGGGGGACATCCAGGGGGGCCTGAAGCGTCAGTTGGGCGGACATGGCGGAGGGGGGGGGAAGGGGAGGACGCAGGGGGCTCGGAGGTGTGAGGGGCGGATCAGCCGCTCAGGTGTCAGCCGGGGATGTTCCGGCGGGTTTCAGGGTCGGCGCCAGATCAGACCATCCTCTGCCAAAAGGTTGTCGGACGCAGCGGGCCCCCAGGTGCGGGCTTCGTAGGGGTGCACCGGCAGCTGCCAGGGGGCCTCCTCGATCAGCTCAAGAAGGGGTGTGTAGAGGCGCCAGGCGGCTTCCACTTCATCACTGCGGGTGTAGAGGGTGGGATCTCCCAGCATGGCGTCGGCAAGCAGGCGCACGTAGCCCTCATCGGAGGGTTCCCCGAACGAGTCGTCGTAGGAGAAGCCCATATCCACCGGGCGGCTGCGCATGCCCGAGCCAGGAGCTTTCACTTCAAATTTGAATTCGGCGCCTTCATCCGGCTGGATGCGGAGGATCAACTGGTTGGGCGTCGGGGCGCCGCCGGCGGCATCGAAGAGATGCACGGGCGCCTCGCGGAAGGTGAGCACCACCTCTGAGAGCCGCTTGGGCAACCGCTTGCCGGTGCGCAGATAGAAGGGCACCCCCTGCCAGCGCCAGTTGTCGATGAAGAGCTTCATCGCCACATAGGTTTCTGTGGTGCTGTTGGGATTCACGCCGGGTTCCTCCCGGTAGCCGCTCAAGGGCCTGGCGGCCGTTCCACCGGTGGAGTACTGACCGCGCACGCAGCACTGCCAGGGTTCCTGCTCGTTGGCCAAGTGGGCGGCCTGGAGCACCTTGGCCTTTTCGTTGCGGATCGCTTCGGCATCAAAGCGGCCCGGCGGTTCCATCGTGGTGAGCGCCAGGATCTGGGTGAGATGGTTCTGGACCATGTCTCGCAGGGCGCCGGAGCTTTCGTAATAGCCGGCCCGCTCCTCCACCCCCACCGTTTCGGCGGCGGTGATCTGGACGTTGGCGATGTAGTTGCGATTCCAGATCGGCTCGAAGATGGTGTTGGCGAAGCGCATCACCAGGATGTTTTGGACCGTTTCCTTGCCGAGGTAGTGGTCGATCCGGAAGACCTGGCTTTCCTTGGCGCAGGCCTGCACCACCTTGTTGAGAGCCTGGGCGCTGCCATAGTCGCGGCCGAAGGGTTTTTCGATCACCACCCGGCTGCGCTCGGCATCGGCCAGTAGCCCGGCTGAGGCGAGGGCCCGACAGCCGCTGCCGTAGAACTCGGGCGATACCGAGAGGTAGAAGGTGCGGTTGCCGCGGGTGGCGCGCAGCCTGTCGATCGTTTCCAGCCGGGTGCCGAGCCGCACAAGATGGTCGCTCTGCTGGAGATCCACCGGCTCGTAGAACATCCCCTGGGCAAACTGCTCCCAGGCCCCGGGGTGCTCGGCGATCGTGTCGGCCATTGCTTCGGCCATCTTCGAGCGGAACTCCTCATCGCTCCAAGGACGGCGGGCGCAGCCGAGCACAGCGAACTCGCTGGGCAGGCGCCGCTGGCGGAAGAGCTCGAACAGAGCGGGCACGAGCTTGCGGTGGGTGAGGTCGCCGCTGGCTCCGAAGATCACGATGCACTGCGGCGAGATCACCCGCTCCTGCCGCAGCCCCACTCGCAGGGGATTGGTAAGGAAGGTGGTCATGCTGTTGAAACCGGCCGGATGGTTCTGGTTTAACGGCGACGGCCCGGCTTGGCTGCGCCCGCCGCCGCGTGATCAGGCTGTGTGAGGGTTCGCGGATCAGAAGGATCGGTGGATTGGCGTCAGCCTCGCCTCGACGCGACCAACGAAAAAGCCCGCCAACGGCGGGCTGAATCCAGACCTGAAACGCGGCGGTCAATAGGTTTCCACGTGCCAGCGCTCGGCCTTCTTGAGCTGGGGCCGCAGTTCGCTCCAGTCGATGCCCTTGGCGGCGGCGGCGGCGGTCATCGCCTCATCGATGCCAGGCTCCATGCCACGCAGACCACACATGTACACATGGGTCTTGGGATCTTCGATCATCGTGAAGATCTCTTCGGCATGCTCCAGCACCCGATCCTGGATGTACATGCGGCCGCCCTTGCTGTTCTGCTCTTCGCGGCTGATCGCCTTGGTGTAGCGGAAGTTGTCGGGATACTCGGCTACGTAGCGATTGAAGTCGTCTTCGTAGAGGAGGTTGGCCGTCTTGGGAGCTCCCATGAACAGCCAGGCCTTGCCCCGGAACTTCCAACCGTTGGCTTCCCGCTCGGTGGGTTCGAACATGCGGCGCAGGTAGGTGCGCATCGGGGCGATCCCCGTGCCAGTGGCCAGCATGATGATGTTGGCCTCTTCGTCGTCGGGGAGGAGCATCTCCTTGCCCACCGGGCCGGTGATCTTCACCTTGGCGCCGGCTTCGATGTCGCAGAGGAAGCTGGAGCACACGCCGTAGATGGTCTGGCCATCCTTCTCGTACTCCAGCTGCCGCACGCAGAGGGACACGGTGTGGTCAGCCATGTTGTCGCCATGGCGGGTGCTGGCGATCGAGTACAGGCGCAGCTTGTGGGGCTTGCCGTTGGCATCGGTGCCATCGGGAATGATGCCGATGCTCTGGCCTTCCACGTAGCGGAGCTGAGGATCACCACCGGCGAGATCGAAGGTGATGTGGTTGACCCGGCCGATGGCCCCTTCGGCCAGGAGGCTGTAGTTGTCGATCACGGTGCCGATGAACGGATCCTTCGGCTTGTAAAGGTTGACGGGAACGTCGGCGTGGCTCACGGGGGCGGCTGGATTGGCGATGGTGGGGGAAGGCTCGGCAACGGCTGGAGAATCAGTCACCTCGAAAGAGGCGGTGTCCACAACGTCACCGACTGGGGTTGAGGGCACGGAATCGGCGGCGACCGAATCGGCGCTCACCACCCGGATGCGGCCCCCGTTGCGGGCAATCGACTGCATCAGCGACTGGAGCTTCTCGAAGGGAACGGTGAAGCTCCGCTCGGCCTTGCGTTGCTGCCCCACCCCGTAGCTCTCAACGACCACGGTGAACAGCCGACCATCGGATCCGCTGGCCTTGCCTGTGGAAACGCGCATGCGGATCGAGCCCCAAAAACGGGCTGATCATAGTCAAGGGCTTGCGACAAACGACGACCAGGGAACTGCCGCTAGGTTGGCCAGCGGACAAGCCCTCGCTTCTGCCCCGAACCCCCTTGGCGCAGCTTCTGGCAACCTTTCCCCCCTCCCCTCCAGGCCGCCTCCTCGACGATGGTGCAGCCTCCTCTGTCTGTGGCCTGGACACAATCCAGCAAGACATGGAACGGTTGCCTCAGGGGGTGCGTCGCCTCGCCGTTCAACTCAGGCTTGCCCCGGCCCCCCAGGAGATCTGGAACGTTCTCACGGATTACGAGAACCTGGCGGAGTTCATCCCCAACCTGGCTAGTTCACGCCTTCTCTGGCGCCGTGGCTCCCGGGTTGGACTGGAACAGGTGGGTAGCCAGCAGTTCTGTGGTCTGCGCTTTTCGGCTCGCGTTCAGCTCGAGCTGATCGAGGAACCGGATCTCGGCCGCCTCAGCTTTCGGATGCTGGATGGTGATTTCCGCTGCTTCGATGGCGCCTGGTGCATGGGGGCCGATGCCAGCAGCAGCTGGCTGTTTTATGAGCTCACCGTGCAGGGCAAGCCGGGTATGCCGATCGGCCTGATCGAGCAGCGCCTTCAGCAGGATCTCGCCAGCAATCTTCGCGGCGTACAAAAGGAAGCGCTGCGGCGATCTGTGGCGAGTTAAGTCGGGCTTCCAGTCGAATTCTTCCGAAACTCGCCGGGTCCACTGACCGCTCTGTTTCAGACCATCGCTTGGGGACTGATCACTTGGAACAAATCACGGCGGATGCTGCGCCGTTTGATATACCCCCAAGGGGATTCGAACCCCTGTCGCCTCCGTGAAAGGGAGGTGTCCTAGGCCTCTAGACGATGGGGGCGAGGCCGCCGGGCGCTTGGCTCCGACAGAACGGAAACTACGGGTCAGGGGGACCCTTCGTCAAGGCGCTGGCCTCCCACTCGACCGGTGATGTCCGGAGAAGTCTGGCCACTCCACACCGGCACAGTGAAGTGGAAGCAGGCCCCCTCCCCCGGATCGGAAACCACCCAGATCCGCCCGCCGTGCACTTCGGTGATGCGGCGGCACACCGATAAGCCCACCCCGAAGCCGGAGGTGTTGCCCGAGGTCTGTGGCAGCCGCACCCGATCCTGAAAGATCCGCTGTTGCTCCTCCCGGGGAATGCCTGGACCGCTGTCGCAGACGCTGGCCTGCACCCACTGGCTGGTGCGGTGCAACAGCGTGAGGCTCACCCTGCCGCCGGTAGGGGTGAACTTCAGGGCGTTCTCCAGGAGGTTCAGGAGCACCTGGCGCATGCGCCGCTGATCGGCGTACACATCGGGCAGATCGGCGGGGATGTCGGTGATCAGATCCAGGTCCCGGCCCACCCAGAGCTTTTCGAGTTCGAGGATTGCTTCGGCGGCCACCCGTCCGAGGGCAAGGCGCTGGGGGTTGAACAGGGCCTCCCAGCGGGTGGTGCCCACCTCCAGCAGATCGAGGGAGAGGGCTTCGATGTCGTCGAGGCGCCGGTTCAGCACATCGCGGAAGCGGCTTTCATCGATCTGGCCCAGACCATGGCTCTGGAGGGCGAGCTTGGCGGCCGTCAGAGGGGTCCGCAGTTCGTGGGCCACCATGCGCAGCAAGCGCTCCTGCACCCCCAGCCGCTCGATCAGGGTTTCGTTCTCCTGACGAAGCACCAGCAGCTGGTCTTCCAGCTGCACTTCCCGCTGGGTGCGGCTGCCATCGATTTCGGCGGGCCGAAGGCTGAGGCCGAGGCTGCTCACCACCTCCATCTGCCGCCAGCGGGGCAGCCAGCTGCGCACCTGCATCGCCAGGGTGGTGCCCGCGAACACCTGGCGGGGTTCCGGCGAGAGCTTCACCAGGGCTGGCGTGGCCACCAACCGGTGCAGCTCCAGCAATTCCGGATGGCGGGCAGGGTCGGCGATCTCCAGGGACACCGAGAAGGGGCATTCCTCACCGTTGAGGAATGCCACCAGATGGCGAAGGTCGGGGGAGGCCAGGTGGTAGTTGGCCGCCACCAGAAGGAGGTTGAGCGGGGGGCGGGTCGCCGCCGCCCCTTCATGGCGGGAGCGATCGGGGTCCTGGTTCGGCCCTGCGGCGGGCACCGGCAACAGACAGCTGCCAGCCACCTTATGGGCCCCTTGGGCAATCCGCCCGGTTCTGGCTATGAAGGCGTCACAGGCCCCTGGCCATCCGGCCCCCAAGAAGGCTCCCTCCGATGTCCATGACGCCCGAGCCGAACCTGGGCAGTCCCCATGTCCCTCTGGTGCGCTCCCCGCGACCCGCTGGCCCCGTTCCCAGCCGCATCCAGCTCGATTCGAGCCTGCGCCGCTGGTTTTCCCGCAACCTGGGACTGTGGCGCTCGCGCCGCACTTATTTCTTCCCGGATGACGAGGTGATCCGGGTCGACATGCTGCTGCGGGTTGAGAGCTTCAGCCAACCAGTGGAGGGGGATGCGGCCTATCGCTTTACCTGGTGGCCGGAAAAGGATTACGACTTCTTCGATCGCAAGCCCCGCTTTTCGCGTGAGGGGTCGATGGAGGCCTACCTCTGCGGCCATCAGCTCCGGCGCAGCAGCAGCTACCTGTGCGGCAGCCCAAGCAAGAGCCAGATCCGCCAGGTGGACGAACACGAGGTCGTGTTCGAATCCCATTACCAGGAGTGGGACATCCTGGAGCACATTCGCCTCGTCGATCAGGACCGCTACCGCGCCCGTTCGATCTATTCCTGGCGCGATGGAGCCCTGGAGCTCTCGGAAATCCACCACGAGATCCGCATGGAGGGGGCCGGCTCGCCCCTGGCAGGGGTGGCCTGAATCGCAACCGGCCCCCCTCGGCAGGGCTGCCGTGATGCAGCAGCATGGAGAGGTCCGAACGAGCCTCCCTTGTCCTTCCCCGTTCGTGGTGCCCGGCGCCTGCTGGTGGCACCCCTTGTGGCCCTCCCCCTCCTGCTGGGTGGTGGCACCGCCCAGGCCGCACCGGCCACCCCGGCGGAGATGAATCTCTACACCCGCATCGCGGCGGTGAATGTGTGCATCGCCCGTTCCGCCGGCGTTGAATTCGACAAGGCTGTCGCCATTGCTGGGGAGACCATTGCCCAGCTGATCCAGGGCCAGCATCAGGGTCAGATCCAGCAGGTGCCCGGCAAGACCCTCACCATTGAGGAGCTCCGCAAGGGATCGATCAATTCGGCCGTGCTCGGCGCCGCTGAGATCTGTCCGAAGTCGGTGCCACCCGAGGTGATGAAGAAGGTCGAGGCGGCCCTCAAGCAGGCCGGCGCCAAGGCTCCCGCACCCGCCAAGTAACCCCCGTTCAGTAACACCTTGTCTGATGGCCGCCGTTCATCTCGCTGATTACCGGCCGGCTCCTTACCTGCTGGAGCGCACCGACCTCACGGTGCAGCTCCATGCCAGCCACACCGTTGTGGTGACCCGGCTGGCTTTCCTGCCCAACCCCCTGGCTTCGGCCGGGGACGGCCAGGACCTGGTGCTGATGGGGGTGGACCTGGAGCTGGAGGACCTCCGGCTCGATGGCTCACCCCTTCCCGCCGACTTCTTCGAGCTCCACGACGATCGGCTGGTGCTGCGGCAGCCGCCGCGGCGTCCTTTTCTGCTGGAGAGCCGGGTGCGGATCACGCCCCACACGAACACCACTCTGGAGGGGTTGTACGTGAGTGGGGGGCTCTTCACCACCCAGTGCGAAGCCGAAGGATTTCGGCGTATCACCTTTCATCCGGACCGTCCGGATCTGCTCAGTCGTTTCCGGGTGCGGATCGAGGCGGATCGGGCCACCTGTCCGGTTCTGCTCTCCAATGGCAACTGCATCGCCAGCGGCGATCTGCCTGGCGATCCCGATGGCGTCGGGGCTGGTGAGGCCGGCCGCCATTTCGCGGTCTGGGACGACCCCTTCCCCAAACCCTCCTATCTCTTCGCCCTGGTGGCGGGCGATTTGGAGGAGGTGCGCGGTTCCTTCACCACCGCCAGCGGTCGGGAGGTGGCGCTGCGGCTGCATGTTGAGCCGGGAGATGCTGCCTACACCGAGCACGCGCTGGCCTCCCTACAGCGCAGCATGGCTTGGGACGAACAGGTGTATTGCTTGGAATACGACCTGGATGAATACAACATCGTTGCGGTGCGCCATTTCAATATGGGCGCGATGGAAAACAAGAGCTTGAATATCTTCAATTCCAAGCTTGTTCTCGCCGATGCCGAAACGGCCACCGATGGTGAGCTTGAGCGTGTGGAAAGCGTGATCGCCCACGAATACTTCCACAACTGGACCGGCAATCGCATCACCTGCCGCGATTGGTTTCAGCTTTCCCTGAAGGAGGGCCTCACCGTGTTTCGCGATCAGTGCTTCAGTGCTGATCTTCATGGTGAGGCGCTCAACCGGATCGAGAATGTCGCGGTGCTGCGCAACACGCAATTCCGTGAGGATGGAGGCCCCACCGCGCACCCGGTTCAGCCCGACCATTACGAGGCGATCGATAATTTCTATACAACAACCATTTATGAAAAGGGTTCGGAGTTAATCCGCATGCTCCACACCCTGCTGGGTGAGTCCACCTTCCAGCGCGGCATGGCCCTGTATGTGGCCCGCCATGACGGCAGCGCCGCCACCTGCGAGGACTTCGTGCAGGCGATGCAGCACGCGGCCACAGATTCGTCCACCGATGCGACAACAGATGCGACAACAGAATCACCCTCTGAGGTCTCTGCTCCGGAGACTGTTCCGCGGCCGTCGTTCCGCTTCGAGCGCTTTCGCCGCTGGTATCACCAGGCCGGCACTCCAGTGGTGCGTATTCACCGGCACTGGGATGGAGTCGCCGGCCGGCTGGAGCTCAGCATCCATCAGCACACCTCACCCACACCAGGCCAGCCCGACAAGGAACCGCTGGTGATCCCACTGGCCATCGGGCTGCTGGATCGGGCTGGCCAGCCCCTGCTGCCGCGGCTTGAGGGCGAGAGTGCCGAGCAGGCTGCCGCGGCCTCCATGGAGCGCAACCGCTGGGGCCAGGCCACCCGTCTGCTGGTGCTCCAGGAAGAGCACCAGCAGGTTGTTTTCGAAGGGCTGCCAGCCCAGGCCCATCCCCCCGCCCTCTCGCTGCTGCGCCATTTCTCCGCGCCGGTTCGGCTGGAAATGGGCCGTCCGATCGGCGAATTGGTGCACCTGTTCGCAACCGACAGCGATGCCTTCGCCCGCTGGGATGCCGGTCAGCAGCTGCTGCGTGGTGCGGCCCTGGCCCGTGCCGGGGGTCAGGCTGACCACGGCTTGGAGGAGGAGCTGATCGATGCCTTCCGTCGCATCCTGGCCGACCCCTCCCTCTCCGAGGCGAGTCGGGCCGCCCTGCTCTCCCCGCCTGGTTTGGCGGAACTGGATGAGGCGATGGCCGAGCCTGACCCCCCGGCCCTGTTCGCCGCGCTGCTGGCCTTGCAGCGCCGTTTCGGTGAGGCCCTTGCCGAATCTCTGCATCAGGCTCTCGAACGGATCACCCCGCAGTGGCCCCTGGCCTGGCCGGAGGGCAGCGGCGACCGGAGCCTCACGGGCCTGATCTGGAGCTGGCGGGTGGCTGCGTCCGACGCCGGGGCAATCGCCGCCGCCCGTGCCGCGGTGGACGGCAGCTCCATGACCCTGGCGCGGGCCGGACTGCGTGCTCTTCAGTGCCATGCCCTGCCGGAGCGGGAGGCGGCCCTCACCGCTTTCCATGACCGCTGGCAGAACAGGCCCGTGATCCTCGATGCCTGGTTCGCCTTGGAGGCCTCCGCCCCCTTCGCCGATGGGCTGGAGCGGGTGGAGCGGCTACTCGCCCATCCCCGCTTCGATCCGATGGCTCCCAATTCGGTGCGGGCCGTGCTGGGCGGACTGGCAGGCAATCCGCCGGTGTTCCATGCCATCGATGGTCGTGGCTACCGCTTTTTGGCGGATCGCATCGCCGAGCTCGACAGCCGCAATCCGATCACCGCTTCGCGGCTGGTGAAGGTGTTCAGCCGCTGGAGAAACTATGGCTCCGAGCGCTCGGCTCGGATGAAGGAGGCCCTGGAGCTGCTGGCCGCCGGCCCGCTCTCGGCCAACAGCCGCGAGGTGGTGGGGCAATGCCTAGCAGCATCACCAAACCTGGGTTGAATTCACTACTCTGAGTCCGTGATGCGCGTTGGTCAGACTGATCACGAAGATTGCAGCGGGATGACGACAACCCTTTCCAGCTCAATAGAAACCGGCCTCACTGAGTGGGTGGGCCACCATTTTTTCAGGTCTTCTGTATAGCCATGGCTAGCAGTTTGTGTCGTGATCCAGACACCTACTTATCGGAAATCTTGCTGAAAGACGACTGAGGGACTGCACTGAAACTCTCGCCGGAAATCGGTGCTGAAGTGGCTCGCTGAGGAGTAGCCACTGGCCCGGGCGATGCTGGCAACGGTGTCGCCTGGCTCCGGTTGCTCCAGCCGGCGCCGGGCCCACCTCAGCCGTTCATGCCGCACCCACTGCATCGGCGTGCAACCGAGGCGGTCGCGGAAGACCACCTGCAACTCCCGCCGGGAGCGCTGGGCCCAGGTCTCCAGGGTGGTCAGATCCAGTGGGTCGGCCAGGTTTGCGCGGATCCGTGCCAGGAGGGCCTCAAAGGCCGCATCACCGGCGTGCAGCGACGCATCCCCGGCCTCCACTAGCTTCACGGCTTCCGGACCCAATGCGCTCTCCAGCAGCAGCACCGCCACCAGTCCTTCGAGGCTGGCATCCAGCCCCAGCCGCATGGCCAGCCCGGGCTCGATGCCCTCCAGAACCTCGAACAAGCCCAGCAGCCTGTTCAGACCCTCCCCCAGCTCGCTCCAGCCGCCGCTGCCCGGCTCGATCAGGAGGGGCCGGCGCAGCTTGCGCCGCCAATGTTCGGAGTCCATGCCAGGGGCGATCAGCTGGCGGATCTTGACCTCCAGGCGGGTTGCCTCCATGCCGATCGCCACCAAGGAACACTCGCCGCAGCGCAGCTGGTAGGCGCCACCGCCGTTCATCACCAGCAACCAGCCGGGATTCAGTCGCTGCCAGCTGCCGTTGTGCTCCCATTCGAGTCGGCCACCCCGGGGAAGAATCAGCGTGGGCGGGGGCTGTGCCGCCACGATCTGCACCGGCGTCCCCACCCAGGCAGCGATCCAGTGGGGGCCCAGCCGGTTCAGGCTCAGCTGGTGGGCTCCGGCCTCCCTAGACCGCGGGGAGCGGATGCTGGTGATGCCCAGGGGGGCGGCCAGCTGCCTGGCCAGGTCGTCACGGTTGAGCAGCGGGGCCCGCGCACCCCAGCTGAAGGGATGCAGCAGACCCGCCAGCCGCAGCTGGCCGCTACGGGTGCGCGCCCGCACGGCCGTGGAGCTCACCGCCAGCTCCGGCTCCCGGGGGGACTGCGCCACCACACCCTTGACATCTCTGTTCCTTTAGCGCTGGATGGCGATTGCGTTTCGGCAACATGAAAAAGCGGATCGCTTCTGCCGCAGGGATGCGGTGGAAGCGATCCGCTCCGCGGCTGGCCTTCAGGACAGGGCCCAGGCCGGCCGCTCCGTGGTGACCCGTTCATTCCCTACCCCTAGGGCCCCGAGCGCTGTCGAGAGATCACCGGTGTACGGAGATCGGGAGGGGTCACCCACGGCACCCAGCAGTGTGGAGGCTGCCGGGGCAGTGATCGTTCCCTCCTGGAAGCCGCCGATGCTGGCGGTTTCGACCCCCGGGGATGTTGAACCCAGCGCCGTGCTGGCGAGACGAGGTGCCAGCAGGGGGTCGGACTGAGGAGCCAGGGAGGGAACGGCACTGGCGATGATGCCAGTAAGGGAATCCCTGGGCGCGGCGGCGGGGACCGCCGCTTTGCTTGAGGGGCTGTTCGCGGTGGTGAGGGTTGAGCTTTTGGGAGCCAATGCGGTTGTCGTTGTCAGCGGAGTGGCGCTGTCAAGGGCGTTGGTGATCGTGCCGGAGATGAGGTAATTGCCGACACTGCCGTAGTCGTTGTAGCCGCTCGGTGGGTTGATGGTGGGGTTGCCTGTGCCAACCCCATCGAGCTTCACGTAGTAGGTGCCCGCCGCCAGGTTGGACCAGGCCAGGGTGGTGGCCAGTCCTGCACCGTCGAAGCTGCCGAGCAGGCTGCCGGAGCTCGAATACAGCCCCACCGCGAGATCGAGATTGGTGCCGCTGTCCGCATAGGGGGTGCCAGTGTTGCCGTCGCTGACCGGTGCGGTGTACACCAGATTGCTGCCCCCCCAGAGCCCGTCACGATCCACAAAGGCTCGATAGGCATAGGGATCGAACTTCAGATTCACATTGCCGCTGCTCTGGAGCTGGAAGGAGTAAAAGTCGCTATCGAGAGAGGTTTCGATCCTGCCAAATTGACTCACCACGCCGCCCGTGATCGTGAGGGTTGCGGCGTTGCTGGGAGCATTGCCGACCAGGTCGTGCTGGTAGCCAAAGCCATTGAAGGTGCTGATCACAGCCATATCATTGGGGCCATGGCCATAGTTGGCTGAGGCGGATCCGTTGTTGCTGCCGTAGTAGGTGCCGTTATCCCAGGATGTGACGTTTTTGTTGTAGCCCACGCCCATGATCGGTGCCCAGCTGGTTTCGCCGCTGCCATGGCCGTAGTAGTAGGCACTGCTGCTGGTGCCGTCGTGGGAAAGTCCGAGGCTGTGTCCCACCTCATGACTGACCGCCTCAGCCACACCCGTGAGGCTTTTGTTGTAGATGAAACAGGGCGTATCCGTGGTGGCATTGAAGCTGTTCGCGATCGCGATGCCGCCCGCGATGCTGGAGGATGGACCATAGCTGGTGATCACGGCTCGGATGCCGTAGTTCGGATCGGTGCCGCTGCTCTTGATCAGCCAGTCGGTTGGTGGTGCCTGGGTGGTGACATCCACGTCAAAGGGGGCGTAATCGGCGGCTACTCGCTGCCAGATCTGCTGGATTCGGCTTAATTCCTCGTTGTTGAAACTGGCCGGATTGCCATCGATATCGTAAGCAGGTGAATAGAAAGAGGCGCCCATGGTGCTGTTGTTCCAGCTGGTGCCTGTGGTGGTGTTGCCGTTGAAATCAAGGTAGATCACCTTGCTTGAGGTTGGTGAGGAATGGAGCTGAAAGGTCCAGCCGAGATCCATCAACGCCACGGTGCTGGTTTGGTCGGATCCAGCCACCACCGTCGCCTCACGCAGGCCGTTGTCCTCACTGAACTGCACCGGATTGGCCTCCTGCGCATGGGGAGCCGCCAACCTTTGGACATCTCTGTTTTGTAGATCGGCCTGGCGCGTCTCTCCAAGGGTCGCCTGCCGCAGGGCCATGGTCAGAGTGGCACTGCCCAGAGGGGCGCTGGTTGTGGGAGTGGTCGGTCGGGGCCCGCCGGGGCTCCGGGTGATTGTCGGCTCCAACCCCGCTGCTTGCGGATCGCCGGGTGCTGATGGTTCCACGTTTCCGCTTCCGGCTAAAGGTCGGTGCAGCGAGAGGTTCAGCTCCGGCTCTGAGAGGGTCGGAATTGATGGGAGGGTGCCGACGGTGCGGGGGGTATAAGGCTCCTGCCACCGCTGGCTATTGCTGGGGCCTGATCCATCGATTTGGCTGTACAGAAGTGCAACAACGGATGGAGAATGGCTGTTGGGCACGGGAGCGATTTGCTGCGGACTTCATCAAGTTGGATTCGCATGTGCTGCATAAGTGCTACGCAAACCCGCTTTGCTTTCTGGTCCTGTTTCGCCTACGCCGTCTACTTTCCCTGCAGCTAAGCCGTTACTTTCGGACCAGGTGATGGCACCTTGGCCCGAAAGCGTCTGCTGCGCACGATTGTTGCCGTTCCCTTCGCAGCGCTATCCACGGGCTTCTAGCCGATTTGCGCCGCTTTCCCGCTGGTGGCGCTGGAATCGGCTGTGGTTTTCCGGTGAGCACCCGGCGCTAGCGGCTCACTCAGGCAGGGGTGGTGGTGGCGGCGGCGGCGGCCGTCGCCACACCTGGCTTGGAGGGGGCAGTGGCATGGGATTGCCGCTGTTCGCTGAGGGAATCGGCGGCGGTATCAGGAAGGAGGGTGGGGTAGGGCGAAAAGGGCTCGTGGCGGTACCCCTCCCCGCTCCGAACACGGCGTTGTGGAGTTGGGCGAAGGTGGCTCGCCGGTAGGGCCCTCCCTCCCTGCCGGCATAGGTGCCCCAGAGGCCTTCCCAGTAGAAATAGATCACGCCATGGCCTCGCTGGGCCGCGATCTGCACCTTCTGGCTCACCTCCTCCATGCTGGTGGTGCGTGCTCCGAAGCCGGCCAGGATGCCGATCTCCACAGGGATGCCCCAACTACGCGCCTTGATCAGGGCCGGCTGGTCGAGATCCTGAGCAAAGCCCTTGATCGAGAAGGCGTAGTTCTGCACCACCAGATCGTCGATCAGACCGCCTAGGGCCCAGAGTTCCCAGTCCTGCAACCACTGGTTGTAGGCGAAGCGGAACGGACCGGGCGAGAGGCTGATCACGACCCGCCGCTGGCCGGAGACCTGCTGGAGCTTGGCGCGCAGTTCCCGCAGCAGGCCAGTGAGTTGCTGGCGGCGCCAGCGCATCCAGAACCGATCATTTGGATCGCTCGGTGGGTCCTGACCCGTTTCCGCCCGGTAGAGGGCCCGGGTGGTGTCGTCGTAGCCGAGCTCCACCGGCCAGGCGAAGTGGTCGTCGAGCTGGATGCCATCCACGCCGCACCGCTGCACGATTTCGGTGATCAGGCCGATGAAGCGGGCCCGCACGCCGGGATGGGCTGGGTTCAGCCAGACCCGCAGGTCTTTCAGGGGAGAGCTGGCCAGGCTGGCGCCATGCATGGCGAAGAGGGCACTGCCATCGGAGCGCCGCAACACCCAGTCGGGATGCTGGCGCACCACCTCGGCATCGCCGGGTTCCATCAGGCCGTACTCGAACCAGGGCACCACCTGCATGCCCCGCCGCCGGGCCGCCTTGGTGAGCCGGCAGATCGGATCCAGATCGGGGTTTACCTGGGCCAGGGCCGGTTCAATCGGGGCCCAGCGGCTGCGGTGGAAGGTGGTTCCGCGGCTCCACACGTTCGGGTAAAGGGTGTTGAAGCCGGTAGCGGCGAGCGAATCGACCGCCGCATCAATCCTGGCCGGGTCGTAGTAGAGGGGACTCGGACTGTTGGTGAGCCACACCCCCACTCGCCGCTGGGCCGTTGCCTCGCTCTCTCCCGCCATGGCTCTGGAGCTTCCCCAGCCCAGGCTGCCGGCCAGTTGCAGGGCAGCGGTGACCACCAGGGTGAGGCTCACCGGCAGCCGACGCTTGAGATGGGCCCGGCGCCGCAGCGGTGCCAGTGGGACCGCGGGGGTGATCGGATCAGGACCGTTCACGCTCGGCCTGGATCAACGGAACATCGAACTGACTGAGCTTTCCTCGTGGATCCGCCAGATGGCTTCGCCCAGCATGTTGGCCACCGACAGCACCCGCAGCTGGGGGAAGCGTCGATCCGGAGCCATCGGGATGCTGTTGGTGACCACCACCTCCTCGAACAGGCCGGGTTCGGAGAGACGATCCACCGCCGGGGGCGAGAACACCGCGTGGGTGGCGCAGGCTAGAACCCTGGCGGCTCCCCGCCCGCGCAGCAGCTTGGCCCCCTGGCAGATGGTGCCGCCGGTATCGATCATGTCGTCGATCAAAATGGCGGTTTTGCCCGCCACATCGCCGATCACCGTGAGACTTTCGGCCACGTTGTGGCCACTGCGGCGTTTATCGATGATCGCCAGTGGGGCATCCTTCATTTGCTTGGCGAAGGCGCGGGCCCGGGCCACCCCACCCACATCCGGTGAGACCACCACCACTTCGTCGAGGTTGCGGGAGCTGAGGTAGTCCACCAGGACCGGAGAGCCGTAGATGTGGTCGCAGGGGATGTCGAAGTAGCCCTGGATCTGGGAGGAGTGAAGATCCATCGCCAGCACCCGATCGACTCCGGATTTCACTAGAAGATTGGCCACCAGCTTCGCCGTGATCGATTCCCGCCCTGCCGTTTTCCTGTCGGCTCGGGCATAGCCGTAGTAGGGCACAACGGCGGTGATCTGGCGAGCCGAGGCCCGCCGGCAGGCATCCACCATGATGAGCAGCTCCATCAGGTGATCGTTCACCGGAGCACAGGTGGGCTGGATGAGAAACACATCACAGCCGCGGATCGATTCCTGGATCTGGATGTAAAGCTCGCCGTCGGCGAATCGCTTGATTACCCGCGGACCATCCGGGACGCCAAGGTAGGCGCCGATTTCTCGGGCCAACTCCGGGTTGGAAGTGCCGCTGAACAGCCTTAGACGCCGGGTGTCGTGCGCGTTGCTGGTTTGGGCACCACCTGGTTCCACCCGTTCTGCGGTCGAGAAAGTGGTCACGGCGGACGCGATCGAAGCGGCGCAACAACGATCGTAGGGGTGTGCCGCCCCCTGCGGGTCGCGAACACCCTCCTGCCGTGGTTGCTGCTGTGTCTTCTGGTGGTTTCTGCGGGCACGAATCGGCCGGCGGCGTCGGTTGGACACCTCGGCTGGTGCTGGTGGCTCTGGGCGATCCGGCCGATCCCGCCGCACCCGCTCTGTTGCTTTCCAGGGTGGCCGGGCGCCTCTCCGACCTGACGGGTGTGCCGCTGCGCGCCATCGCCCAGCCGGACCCTCCGGCGCCGGCCCTGGCCGCCCTCTTGGCTGAACCGGGACCCTGGCTGGCGCCCCTGTCCATCGATCCGGGCCTGGCCCTCGCCGCGGGAACCTGGGCCGAGGCCCTAGGCGCCTGGCGGCAACCCACCCTGCTCGTGGTGGACCAGGCCACGCTGGCCACGGGGATACCCGCCGCAGCCACGGCCCTGCTCGAGCGCTGGTCCGTGCCCCTGCTGGGCCTGCTCCAATGGGGTGGGAGCTGGGATGCCACTTTGCGGCGCCGCGACGGACTTCCCTGGCTGGGGTGTCTGGCCCCAGACGAGATCACCGACCGGGATGCCGACCTGACGACTCTGCTGCGCCTCCGCTGGGTCCGCTGCCTGTCCCAGCTGGACTGAGGCGGATGCTCAGGCGAAGCTCAGCGGCTCAGGGGGCTTTCCAGATCGGTTGATCGGTTGGGATGTCGAGTTGGCGCAGGGTGCCGTGCTCCTTGCTGGCCGGTTTGAGGGACAGTCGGGTGAACTGGATCGGTCGTTGGTCATCAAGCCCGGCGGCCAGCAGGCTGAGGCTTTCCCGGGCCGTGAGGTTGGTGTCCACTTTCCCCTGCAGGCTGCGCAGCAAGTCGGGCAACTGGGCCAGCTGCTCGCTCTGGCGGAAGCGGTCCCGCAGGCTGCTCTCCACCAGCTGGTGGTCGAGGCGGCGGCCCGAGTCGCCCAGGGCGGGATCGCGGAAGCGCACCAGCTGCTCCACCTGCTTGCCATCCAGGCGCTGCAGGCCGCTCTGGAGGTCGATGCGGTACTTCTGGGCCTTGTCCTCGTAGCGCATCACCTGGGGTGGACTCAGTTCTAGTCCCCCCAACTTGTCCACGATGTTGCGCAGGCTGGCGCGCGGCAACACCAGATAGCGATCGGGACGGGGGGGCTCCAGCCCCACCAGCACCCGCACCACCTCGGCGGTGAGGGCCACTCCACCACGCCGATAGAGCGTTCCGAGGGCCATCGGCTCCGTTTCACCCGGAACCTTCACCGCCGCCTCCACGGGCAGGTTCAGCACCTGGAGCGGTCCCTTCGGGTTCACCCGGACCAGCATCAGCACATCGGCCATGGCCGGGCCAGCCGGTGCGGCATGGTTCACCGAATCGCCGATCTGATCGGCATCGATGCCGATCACCAGCACCGTGATCGCCCGCCGCGGTTTCTCCGCCAGGCTGGCCGCTGTGACATCCAGGTTGGCGATGGCGGCCCGGTCGGGTTCGCGCCACACCAGGCCGAGCAGTGTCGAGCCGAGCAGGGCGCCCAGGCCCAGCAGTGCTGCCACCTTGATCTGCGACCAGGTCGGGGGCTTCAGGGCCGGCAGTCGCAGGCCCAGGCGCCCCCGGGTGGACGGTCGGGATTTGCTGGGTGTGGGCGAGGTTGGTCGGGTGGGTTGGGGATCCCGGCGGGGAGGCATGGAGCCGGATAGGGCCAATACTGCCCACTCTGACCCAGGGGCGGCCCGGCGGGTCGCCCCGAGGCCGATAGGTTGAGCACCGTGGTGATCCGCCCTCCCTTCCTTGTCCGCCGCTCCGTCCGCGTTTCCGCCCCCTTCCCAGCCCCATGAACGGGCGCGGCCTCTGGCTCCGGGGAGCACCTATCCGGCCAAGGATCTCTGCAGCCAGTGCGGTCTGTGCGACAGCCGCTGGGTGGCCTACGTGCGCCGTTCCTGCGCCTTTCTCGAGCAACGCTTCGAGGCGATGGAGCACCAGGCCCATGGCCGTTCCCGCAACCTCGACGATGAGGACGAGCTCTACTTCGGCGTGCAGCAGCGCATGCTCACCGCTCGGCTCAACGCTCCGATTGAAGGGGCCCAGTGGACCGGCATCGTGAGTCGTCTGGGGGTGCGGGCGCTCGAGACCGGCCTGGTGGATGCTGTGCTGTGTGTGCAGCAGAGCCCCGACGATCGCTTCACTCCTGTCCCGGTGCTGGCCCGCACGCCGGCCGAGGTGCTGGCGGCCCGGGTGAACAAGCCCACCCTCTCCCCCAATCTGCGCGTGCTCGAGCAGCTGCCCGGCAGTGGGATCCGCCGGTTGCTGGCCATCGGGGTGGGCTGCCAGGTCCAGGCACTCCGGGCGGTGCAGGCCACCCTCCCGCTCGAGGAGCTCTACGTGCTGGGTCTTCCCTGTGTCGACAACGTGAGCCGCGAGGGACTGCAGACCTTCCTCAACAGCGCCAGCCGCTCCCCCGATACGGTGGTGCACTACGAGTTCATGCAGGATTTCCGCATCCACTTCCGCCATGCCGACGGCAGCGAGGAGACGGTGCCTTTCTTCGGCCTCGACACCCCTGCCCTTAAGGATGTGTTTGCTCCCAGCTGTTTGAGTTGCTTCGACTACACCAATGCCGGCGCTGATCTGGTGGTGGGGTACATGGGTGCGGAGTTCGGTCGCCAGTGGATCACGGTGCGCAATCCACGCGGTCAGCGGCTCCTCGATCTGGTGGAAGCCGAGTTGAGCGTCGCACCGGTGACCAGTCATGGTGATCGTCGTGCCGCGGTGCAGCAGGGCATCGGCGCCTATGACAAGGCCGTGAAGCTGCCGCTCTGGCTGGCTGAGGTGATCGGCTTTTTTGTGCAGCGCTTCGGGCCTCGCGGCCTGGAATACGGCCGTTTCTCGATCGATTCCCACTTCACCCGCAACGCCCTGTGGCTGCAACGTCACCATCCGGAGATGGTGGAGCGGCACATTCCGGCCTTCGCCCAGCGGATCGTGGCCCGCTACAGCCTGCCCAAGCCGTGAGCAGCTCCGATCGTGCCTGCGGTGTGCTGCTCCATCCCACCGCCTTCCCCGGCACCCCGGGCAGCGGCACCTTCGGCGCTGCGGCCCGCGCCTGGATCGACCTACTGGGACGTGAACGGGTCGGGGTGTGGCAGATCCTGCCCCTGGCTCCCACCGATGGCACCGGCAGCCCCTACAGCTCGCCGAGTGGCTCCGCCCTCAACCCCTGGCTTCTCGATGCCGATGATCTCCTCGCCGAAGGTCTGATCACCGCCGCTGACCATGGGCGGCTTCCCGCGGGTTCCAGTGAGCGGCTTGATCTCGCCCACGCCACGGCTCGAGCGGCGGCGCTTGCCGCTGCACTGGAGCGGCATTGGAGTGCCCAAGGCCCGGAGCGGCAGCAGGCTTTCCGTCGCTGGAGGCAACAGCAGAGGTCCTGGCTCGACGAGCATGCCTTGTTTATGGTGCTGCGCCGCCTCCAGCAGGGGCGCCCCTGGTGGGAGTGGCCCACTCCCCTGGCCCGGCGCTATCCAGGCGCCCTGCGCCGGTTGGCTCAGGACCATCGCCAGGATCTGCTGGCTGAGTGCCTGCTGCAGTGGCAGCTTCAGGAGCAGTGGCAGCAGCTGCGCCAGCGGGCTCGGCAGCGGGGGGTGCGGCTGCTGGGCGATCTTCCCTTTTATGTGGCTCACGACAGTGCCGATGTGTGGCGCCGGCCCCGGCTGTTCACGGTGGGGCCTGATGGGGCTCTGTTGAGCCAGAGCGGAGTACCGCCTGATTACTTCTCAGCCACCGGCCAGCTCTGGGGAACGCCGGTGTACCGCTGGTGGCGCCATCGGCTGGGTGGATTCCGCTGGTGGCTGAATCGGCTCGACCGCCAGCTTGACCTGTTCGACCTGCTGCGTCTGGACCATTTCCGGGCTCTGGAAGCCTTCTGGGATGTGCCTGGGGCAGATCTCACCGCCGAAAACGGCGCCTGGGTGCCTTCCCCGGGAGGGACGCTGCTCGAACGGCACCGCCGCCGCTGCGGCCGTCGCGGGCGCCTGATGGAGGACGGCCGCTTGCCTCTGATCGCCGAGGACCTTGGGGTGATCACCCCGCCTGTGGAAGCCCTGCGCGATCACTTTGCCCTCCCCGGCATGAAGGTGCTGCAGTTCGCCTTCGACGGCGCGGACGACAACCCCTACCTCCCCGCCAACTTCGTCGGCAGCCGCTGGGTGGTGTACACCGGAACCCATGACAACGCCACCAGCCGGGGCTGGTGGAACAGTCTCGACCACGACTCCCGCGGTCGCTTCGCGGCGCTGGTGGGGGGGGCGGTGCATTCCCCCTCCTGGCAACTGCTGGAGCTGGCTCTGTCCTCGTCGGCCGAGCTGGCGGTGGTGCCTGTTCAGGATCTGCTGGAGCTTGGCGATGAAGCCCGCTTCAACACCCCCGGCACGGCTTCGGGGAACTGGAGCTGGCGGTTGGACCGGCCGATCGATCAACTTGCCGGTGCGCTCCAGGGCTATGGGGCCATGGCAGCTCGCTATGGCCGGGGAGTTGCGGCCTGATCCGCTGCACCATCGGGGCCATCGTCTTGGTCAAGGTGGCGGCGCCATGCCGTCCTGCCCCTTCCCGTCCCTGTTCTGCGCAGCTTGATTCTGCAGATATTGGTTCTGCGAATCGTTGATTTTCGGGTCTTTTGTTTGGAGATCAATGTTCGACTGATTGTTCGGCGTGGAGGCCGCTGACGCTGGCGCCGGCACAAGGAATGTTCCGGGCTGGTTGGGGAGGGGAGTCAGCACGGTTCCCTTCCAGCGCACGGTTCCCCTTGCGGGTTCGGGCTTGAGTTCCAGGCGGAAGGGCGGGAGCACCGGCAGGTTCAGCTCGCCCTCCACGCCCTTGAGGCTGGTGGATTCACCGCGGCTGCTGCGGATTTCCACCTGGGTGGGGGCGGTCGTGGTGAGGCCGAGGATGCCCAGGCTGAGATCGGGTCCACCCTTGCTGCTTTGCTGACGTAAGAGCCGCAGGCCCTGGCCGGCGGCCGCCTGGCTGATCGGCCGCAGGTCGGGGAAGGCCGCCAGCAGGGCCGCATCGGCTCCCCCAGCGGTGGCTGCGGCTGGATTGCCCAGAGGTGGCAGGGGGCGTGAACTCAGCAGCCCCTGCGAGGCCAAACGAAACTGCTGGAGGTTGAGCAGGTGGATCAGGCCAATGATCAGCAGGGCATAGAGGAGTGTTCCCTGCCAGCTGGTGAACACATCGATCGAGCCCGGAGTGAAGCGCCGCAGTCCGCTTTCCCGGCGATGACCGGTGGAGTACCGACTGGACCCCCTTGGGAGGGCGGTGTTGAGGCTGCCGGTCGGCATGGCCAGGTGGCGCTCCAACAGGGGGAGCATGCTGCGCAAGTAGGTGGGTTCCGGCAGGCGATCGCGCCAACCCCGCTCCAGGGCCTCCAGGACGGCGGTGCTGATGCGGGTGTCCTGGGCGAGCTGGCGCAGGCCGATGCCGCGGGCTTCCCGGGCCTGACGGAGCTGGCGCCCGGCCTCCAGCAGGGGATCGGGCCCCCCCTGAGCCCTTCGGTCGGGTTCCGCCGAACCGGGCAGGACCAAAGGCAGACGCAGGCGCCGGGCTAGCCGGGCGGCCACCGGGGGCAGGGGCGGAACCAAGGATGCCGGGAAATGGATGCTTCTCAGTCTGCGGCAGGGAGTTCATCCGGCGAGACTCTCCGCCAGCGGCCTTCGGGCAGATCGGCCAGCTGGAGGGGGCCGATCGCCAACCGCTGCAGATCCAGAACCGGGTGGGCGAGCAGCTCAGCGGTCCGGCGAATCTGGCGGTAGCGACCCTCCCGCATCACCAGTTCCAGCCGTGTGCGATCCGGCAGGGTGGTGATCCGGCGGATCCGCACGGGTTGGCAGGGGCGATCGTCGAGAGCTACCCCGTTCGCCCAGCGCTCCAGGGTCGCCGGGGTGGGGTGGCCCTGCACCCAGATCCGGTACGTGCGCGGATGGCCGTAGCGGGGATGGGTGAGCCGCAGGGTGAGAGCGCCGTTGTTGCTGAGCAGCAGGGCGCCTCGGCTGTCGGCATCCAACCGGCCCACGGGGTGGAGCCCCTGGCCCCGTCGCAGCTGCGGCGGCAGCAGATCGAGCACGGTGGGGCGGCCCTGGGGATCGTGACAGGTGGAGAGCACCCCCACGGGTTTGTGGAGCAGCAGGGTGAGCGAGGCGGGTCGTGGGTTCAGAGGCCGGCCATCGATGCTGATCTGATCGCGGCCTGGATCGGCCCGTTCCCCCAGGGTTGCGATGCGACCGTTCAAGCGCACCCGGCCCTGAAGCAGCAGCTCTTCTGCCCGGCGGCGGGAGCAGACCCCGGCGGCGGCGATCAGTTTCTGCAGCCGTTCGGGGCCGGCCTGATCGGGTTCGGGTGCTGGATCCATCGACCCGCCGGGAAGCTCCCTTCCAGTGTCCCGTGGCAAGCGAGCCGTGTGCGGGGTGGGGCGGTACGGGGGCGTCGCCCCGCTCTGCTGCATCGGCTGGGATCTGGCCATCCAGGTCGGATCGATTCCGGGAAAGGGTGGTAAGTTACGAAACCAAACGGTTTCCTAACCGATTCCTCGCCTGTCACCGCTGCTGTTCTCGCGATGCCTTCCGTGACCCTGACTGGTACGGCCCTGCTTCCCCTCGATGGTGACCTGGTGCGCTCCTACCTGCGGGACATCGGCCGGGTGCCGCTACTGAGCCACGAGCAGGAGATCACCCTCGGGCGCCAGGTGCAGGAGCTGATGGCGCTGGAAGAGTTGCGAGAGGAGCTCACGATGCGCTCCGGTGGGGAGGAGCTCGCAGATCAGGAGCTGGCTGAGGCGGCTGATCTCACGCCCGCCCAGCTGAAGCGCCGTCTGCAGGCGGGTCGCCGCGCGAAGGAGCGAATGGTGGCGGCGAATCTGCGCCTGGTGGTGAGCGTGGCGAAGAAATACACCAAGCG
>Ga0209598_10000127_pt1 | contig 58108 bp, 52 predicted proteins | sample M_140807_EF_Meta_FD_187317 | JGI IMG/M metagenome (GOLD analysis project Ga0209598, IMG submission 187317) | Freshwater microbial communities from Lake Montjoie, Canada to study carbon cycling - M_140807_EF_MetaG (SPAdes) (version 2) | ecosystem: Environmental > Aquatic > Freshwater > Lake... | reverse complement strand
ACAGATCTACGGATAAAAATGCTCAAAGAAAAGCTGTCTTCATAGGCTCCATAATTCTCGCTATATCGGTAGTCTTTGCTTTCCGGTTGTACATTACTTTAAAAAACAAGGCAGAAGTTGCGGAGCGCTCAATTTCGGTATTGAGTGATTCGGTTCGATCTCTTCGCGAGAACCTCGGCGATGCTGTCGAGCTGGAGGCTTTGAAAGAAAAGTTACAAAAACAGCTTCTCATGGTTGCCCAACTAAAGAGCGGTAAAAGGGGGCCAGTTCGTATACTCGATGATCTGAGCAATGCGCTTCCAGACAGGGCATGGATTAGTGAGATAACTCAGAAGGGAACAAGGATAAAAATAGCAGGTAGAGCGCTCGATAATCAGACTATCTCCGAATTCATGCTTCGACTCGATGCATCTAATTGGTTGCAATCGGTCGATTTGGATGAGTCAAGACAGGAGATAATTGAGGGAGTTAAGGTGCAGGCTTTTACACTTGAAGCAGAAGTTGTTTTTGTAGGAAAGCGTTTTGGTTCGTCGGATTCAGGTGAGTAAGGGGTATTTATTTTTTTCGGATTTATGGGGCTCAAAATAGGGGCGGTATTCGCTCGACAGGGACGAAATTTGGCCATATTCGGGATTTTTATCCTAACGGGTCTTCTTGTTCTCTGGTTCAATCTTTTGGGTCCGCTGAATGAGAGAAATTTATTTGCTTCTGCAAGATTAGAGAGTCTTTCAGACGAACTAGAGCGTCTAAAAGGGGCTCAAGAGGACATCCGGCAGCTACGGTCACAGTCAGACCAGCTTCGGATAAAAATGGAAAAAGCTCGGCGGGAATTACCCGATCGACGAGAAATTCCGGCTCTTCTTTCAGCGATATCTGAACGAGCGAAAGATGCAGGGCTGGAAGTTCGATTATTCCAGACCAAAGAAGAGGTGTTAGGTGAATTCTATGCCGAGGTTCCGGTACAAATTGTAGTTCAGGGTACTTTTCACCAGGTGGTCAGATTTTTCGATGAAGTTACAAGATTTGACCGAATCGTAACGGTATCTGAGCTCAGTATGAAGGCTGCCGAAAACGGAGGCAGTAGGCATGGAGATTTTGGAAAGTCGGACAAAAAAATGGGAGTCAGTTCGGCTAAAAAGCTGGACCAGGAGACGGTAACTGGTTGCACTCTAACTACGTTTCGCCAACTAAATGAGGGCGAAAGTAATGAATCTGGAACGAATAGTTCCGTCAGGAGTGGAAAACGGGCTAACGGTGGGATGTAATCGGATCTTGACAAGGAGAGGGACGATCCGTACAACTGTCAGCTGATATTGGGTATTATTCTGGGATTGTTAGGTGAGCGGATTAGCTGAGCATCCGGTTAGAGGAGTTTTACGACACCAAAAGGAAGGTGGTGTCTAGAGAGGTCGGTAACTGATATTTTTTGTTGGTATGCTTAAGCTGCTGTTGCCATTTTGGTTCAATCAGCGGTTTAAGTTTAGGACGTTTTTGTCATTTTAGTGCTTACTGGGAGATTGAGCATGATAGCATCCAGGTCAGCCAAGCAGGCCACAGCAAGATGGTTGGTTAGCAAAGGGCTGCAGGCGACATCGGTAGTCGGCGCATCCGCGCTCATATTCGGGGGGTGTGCTCCAGCGGGAGATCAAGTTAAGCGAACATCTCCGGATGCTACAGTGGCGATTGCACCAGAGAAGGTCGATACTTCGGTTCAGGAAATGGATGTCGCATCGGTTGTCGCCTCTCCGGTTGAGATGGCCCAATCGCCGAAGGAAGCAGAGGCGATCGTAGGAAAACCCATTTTGACTGCTCTCGATCTTAAAGAAGCAAGTCCCGACGGCAGCGAAGTTCGAGCAGTGCTATCCGAATCGACCCGCTACGAACTGCTTAGAACGGCTCCATCAGAATTTGTTCTCAAACTACCTGGTGCTGATGTAGGTGAACAGATAGCAGCAAGCCTTATAGCGAAAGAAGGGGCTGGCTCGATCAAGTCGGTTCGATCGGTTTCTGGTGACGAAGGGGTTGAGTTAAGAATTTTTGTAAATCCGCAAGCAAACCTAGTTGCGCTACGGGATGGATCAAACTTAACGGTTCGAGACATCGGGTTAGTTCCTGATGAAAGTGCGCTAGCTCAGGCAAAAGAAGAAGCTGGAACGGCATCAAAAACAGAAGCAGCCGCAAAGAGCAATCCAAAAGAGGAAGAAGGGGTAGCAGCTGATGTGACGGCAGCTACAGGTGAGGGAGACAACATCGACGAATCAATAGCGAAATTCCTCGATGAAGGGCCGCAATACTCCGGAAGGCTCATATCTCTAGATCTTCAAGATACCGATATAGATAACGCGCTTCGCATTATTGCTGAGGTCTCAAACCTCAACATAATCGCCTCTGAGGAGGTTTCCGGGAAGGTAACTCTTCGTCTAAATGATGTCCCTTGGGACCAAGCTCTTGATGTTATCCTTAAGACAAACGGGTTGGACAAAGTTCAGGAAGGCTCGGTCGTTAGGATCGCTCCGTTTGAAAAATTAAGACTGGAGCGGGAAGGACTTCGTCAGGCACAACAGGCAGCTGAAGAGCTTGAACCGCTAAGCGTTAAATACTTCAGAGTCTCTTATGCGAAAGCAGCTGAGCTGAAGCCTTTACTCGACAAAGTTGTTAGCGAGCGAGGCCAAGTTGTTTTTGACGAACGTAGCAACCAGGTCATAATTCGCGACATTCAGCGAGGTCTTCGCAATTCCGCGCAGATGATAAAGAAGCTCGATCTGAGAACTCCACAGGTGCTGCTTGAGACTCAAATTGTTGAAGCGCGTCGGAACTTCCTGAGAGATCTGGGTAGTCAAACTGGCTTTCGATATGTGCAGGCTCCTGAAATTGGAAACGGAACAGGATATGTATTCCCCAATTCCGTTGATATCGGAGGGGTCGTTAGTAATGGCATAGCGTCCGGAGCTAATCCCATATCATTCTTGTTCGGAAGCGCCGATGGTTCGCGAACTTTGACTGAAGTATTGACTGCTGAGGAGCAAGAGGGCCGAGTCAAAGTGGTGAGCAAGCCGGCGGTGGCAACGCTGAATAACAAGCCGGCGACCATCAAGAGCACTGTGGCTATTCGAATTCGTATCCCACAAGGTGGGAACGTAGTTTCGACGGGTCAGACAGGAAGTTTGACCGGTGGGGCTACAGCAGCGACCGAAAAGGTTGAGACGGGGATTATTCTTGAGGTCACTCCGCAAGCTTCTCCCGACTATTATGTGTTCCTAGATATAAAAGCAAAATCAAGTACCCTTGGTCCACCATACGTTGATAGCATTCCGTCGGAGATTGAGCGAGCAACAAACTCTTCCGTTCTGGTCTCGAGTGGGCAGACCTTTGCGATGGGTGGCGTCTATAAGCTGAGTGAAACGGGAAGCAATAATGGTTTGCCTTGGTTTAAGGACATTCCGGTTCTTGGTACCTTCTTTAGATCAACGCGTATAGATGATTTTGAAGAAGAGATTCTCTTTTTCATCACACCGCGGATAGTTGAGGGTAGTTTTGACGACGACTCAATGAAGGCATCGCTTTAGAGAGCCAAGATTGGATAGGGAGCGATCTGAGCTTACATTATATCCAGGAGAACTTACGAGATGGGATCTAAACTAAGAACATTATCTGCGCTGATGCTAGTGCTTGGAATAAATGGATGTGGAGGGGGCGGAGCAAATAACGATGCGGGTATGTCGTTCACCCTCAACGGATTTAATGCTGTTCAGAACAATGCGTGCTCTCTAACCACATTTGTATCTTCCGTTGTGATGCCGATAAGTGGTGGAAGTGCTGCTGAGCAATCGGGAGCTGCCGGAGCTTTCTCTTGCTTTAATGTTCAAAATAATCTTGTGACTCAATCGGTAAGGGTTGATAGAGCGATGATTCGCTATTTTGTCGCAGGAGCTTCTTTCCAGCCTCCATCAACGGTTACTGCAGCGGGAGTCGTTCTTGGCGCAGCCAACGGAGCAACATCGCTTCCAAACGGAAATGGATCGCAGCCAGGTACAAAGCCTGGCGGTACTTTGCCTTCAGGCGGAACGGGAGGAGCCGGTGGAACTGGTAGCAGTTCGAGTGCCCCACGTGCTACGGCGGGTTTTGCAGTTGTACCCGCAGCTGTCGGAGAGTGGATATCATCTAACCGAAGCAAGTTGCCTCAGCCGCCCTTTGAGATGATTGCATCCGTAACCGTTTCTGGAATTACCAGTGCCGGAAATCGGATAGAGACTAACGAGCTTCCGCTGAACATCATAGTAACAGAAGACAATGTATTTTAAAGTGGAACGGTTGCGGCTTGCTTGCGCGTTGGACGAGCCGCAGATTTTATTGAACGACCGTTCGGAAAACATTTAAAGGTCACGATATGAAGACTCTTAGGCTATCGGTGGTTTTTGCGGCGTCGCTTGTTGGTGTTGGATTTATCGGTTGTGGTGGCGGTAATACAGACGGTGGCACTGAGTCATTTGATGACCAGGTTTTTGTTGGTGATGATAATACGGTTGGTAGAGTTGAACTAACGCTTAGCTCACCAACTATCTCAGTCGGTCGAACTACTACCTTTAACGCCTCTGCGTTTGATTCGACAGGAGCACCGATTAGAGGTCTTCGAATGGTTTGTGAATCTGAGGGTGGAGTACGTATTTTAGAGCCAGTTGTTGCTGGTACCACACCTCGGTCCTTCCAGATGACAAACGCCAACGGCGTTGTTGGGGGAGTTATAGGATGCCAGGACGCGGGTACTTATCAATTTGGCTGTCGGATGGCCGTCGGCGGTAATCGTAGAAAGTTTGTTGAAGTTCAGTGTACGGGAGAGCGGCCAAATGGATTCGACGGTTTCCCCGGTTCAGCTGGTGGAAATCTTGGTGGGGGTTCAACTGATCCGAATTCGCAGAATGCAAATATCAGGATAACTGGAATTAAATTTACTCCGCTGAACAGTGGAGGAACTTCCACCAATTCCGATCAGATCGATGTTGTTCGAGGCTCTTGTATCACATGTTCTGATTCGAGTCAGCAGATTGAGCCGTTCTCTGATGACTATGTAACATTAACTGTAAAGTCTTCCTCAACCACGCGTGTGGCGTTGACGGGTATACGATATGAGGTAGCAGGGATAGGGAAGAGCGAAATACTTCCCGTTACTGCAGAGCTTAGTGCGAATTCTAATGGTGGCAGTTCGGAGACGACGCTATCGGTTCTGGTTTTTAGAGCGGCGGTACCTTTCAAGGAATTTATTATCGGTTCTGGTCGAGAGATCTCCGATGAAACCGGCTTCAAGGGGGTAACGTTCACCGTATTCGGGGAGACTGCTTTAGGTAAGCAGGTTTCTGCCTCTGGGTCGACTACCCTCGCATTCCAAGACTACAATTACTGTCCGAGTGGGACTGTCTCGAACGAGGCGCTCTGCCCGCAAGGATAGTTTATCGATTATAAGCTCGTAAGAGGGGGTTGGTCATCCGTGGAATTAATACACGGGCCAACCCCCTCTTAGTTTTATAGGCCGCGTCTTAAATGGACCGAAACCTTGAATTAGAGGCCCTTGTCCTTGCGGACCCGGGTGATTCTGCTTTTGCTGAGCTTGCTGATATATATCGAAGGAACGGAGATTATGGAGGAGCGCTCGACCTCTGTTTCAATGGCTTAAGCGCTAATTCTGAGTGTTACCTCGGTCGGGTTGTCCTTGCTAGAGTTTTCTACGAGAGGCTTCAATTTCCCTTTGCGATTAGGGAATTAAAGGAGTTAGCCCTTCTGGACCCCAAAAACATCTTTGTTTCAAAGCTACTGAGCATGCTTGCTCCTTCTGAGGAGGGTTATTTCAGCTCCTCAGACTCCGTATCGCGCCCGATGGCTCAAGCAGAGTTTAGCTTTGAAGATTTGTCAGCTATTGATTTGTTTGAAAAAGACTCGTAGTGTCTGGTCGGTGACTAAATCGAGTCACCGAGTCACGATTCGTGGCACTACTGACCCTTATTTGACGTGGTTCAGCGATGGACATAAAAGATATAGAGCAAATTCTAAAAGTCCTCAAGCAATCAGATATTGTTGATTTTGAGCTAGAGCAGGGAGGAACTCGCATACGGCTATCAAGAGGTGCTCCGGTGCCTACAGCGGTTGTGGGCCAGAGCTTGTCGGCTATCGCTGTAGCAGCGGGAGGATACTCAGAGTCTACTTCTTTGGTAGCAGTGGCCGAGCCTGATTCATCTCAGGTTAAGGTGATTTCACCGATGGTTGGAACTTTCTATCGCAAGCCTTCCCCTGATGTTGAGCCGTTTGCTCGCGAGGGCGATAGAGTTACTAAGGGCCAAACGCTCTGCATCATCGAAGCTATGAAGTTGATGAATGAGATCGAGGCTCCGATTTCCGGCGTTCTTTCTAAGATTTTAATTGGAGACGCTCAGGTTGCTGAATTTGGAGAGGTCCTCATGCTGATAACTCCTGAAGGATAGACTTTCAGCAGTTTAATCTTTCGAAGATAGCGGAGGGTAGTTTTGCTTCGATTATGGGAGATGTTTAGTCGGTCGGCTTCTTAGAAAAATCTAAGAGCGCGCGGTAAAAGGCATCTCTTCATACGAGGCTCGGTTTTTGTAGAGGACAAACGACCTCTTATCTTTCGTGTACCTACGCTCAAATCAAAAAATTCGGTCTGGGATTAGAAGCCATGGGTGAAATTACCTTCAAAAAGGTGCTAATTGCGAATCGTGGTGAAATTGCGGTTCGGGTAATTCGTGCCTGTCACGAGTTGGGAATTAAGACGGTTGCTGTTCATTCAACAGCAGATGAGGATGCGCTTCATGTAAAGCTTGCTTCTGAGAGCATTTGCATAGGCCCAGCAGCAGCTAAAGATAGCTACCTAAATATCGCCTCCATCATGGCCGCGGCAGTTGCAACGGGAGCTGATGCAATTCATCCGGGATACGGCTTTCTCAGCGAAAATCCGGCTTTTGCTGAGATTTGTGAGAGTTGCGGAGTGACTTTTATCGGGCCATCGATTCGAAATATGCGAATCATGGGGGACAAGGCCAAGGCTCGAAGAGCTGCCGAGAAAGCGGGGGTTCCTACCATCCCGGGTGTAAGCAAAGGACTGACAGATTCTGCGGAAGGGCTTGAGTTAGCTAAAGAGGCGGGGTTTCCGGTTTTGCTGAAATCGTGTGCTGGAGGAGGCGGTCGGGGGATGAAGATCGTCACCGATCCCGCCCAGTTTGAGCAGCTCTTCGCGATGGCGGCTCGTGAGGTGGAGGCCGCATTTGGTGATCCATCGCTTCTCGTTGAAAAGTATCTCCCAAAAGTTCGTCATATCGAAGTTCAAATCGCGGGAGATTCTCAGGATAATGTAGTTCATCTCGGAATTCGGGATTGTTCAATTCAGCGGCGTTATCAGAAATTAATTGAAGAGAGCCCCTCGAAGGGGTTGCCGTTAGATCTCCAAGAGGCGATTCAAAATGCAGCCGTAGAGTTGGGACGATCTGTCGGCTATACGAACGTGGGTACTGTAGAATTCCTCGCTGATATCGAAGCAGGGGCTTTCTATTTCATCGAGATGAATACCCGTCTCCAGGTTGAACACCCGGTAACAGAAATGGTCACTGGTATTGACCTAGTCCAGGAGCAGATCAGATTAGCGGCGGGTCTTCCACTTTCGTTCACGCAGGAACAAATTAAACCAACTGGCCACGTTATTGAGGTGAGGGTGAATGCCGAAAATCCTCGGACTCAGGTGCCATCTCCGGGGCTCGTGACTAGTTATCACGCTCCAGGGGGAAGTGGAATTCGCGTTGAGTCGGCGCTATATTCAGGTTATCGGGTTCCCCCGAATTACGATTCGCTAATCTCCAAGATCATATCGCGTGGAAGGACGCGTGAGGAAGCTATCAAAAAGCTATTGGTTGCCCTTGATGAGTGTATAATTGAGGGAATACACACCAATATTGAAATGCATCGTCGTCTCCTTACTCATCCGGCCTTTTTAGCGGGAGAGTTTTCAACTAAATTCCTCGAATATACCGATATCTTTGCTGATGAGCAGGGGTGAGTCTGTTCGGTGCGATTGGGTTTAGTCCGAGGGCGGAGCGATAATCGAGAGCGGGTATTCGCATGCGAGAGGTAGTTTCCATAACTGGTGTTATTCGTTGGGCCACCCGTGTCGTACATACGCTTGTTCTTGTTTTTATTTTCTCGCTCTCATTTGCAAAGGCTGAGCTTCTTGTTACTGCCGATTCTCCGAATCACAATTTTGGGACGATTCGGGAGGGAGATTCGATTACGCACGTCTTCCGAGTCACAAATCGGAGTGACCAGACGCTTCGTATAAAAAATATAATACCGGGCTGTGGCTGTGTTCGGGTGAAGTATCCGAGGGAGCCAATACCCCCCGGAGTTGAGATTCCGATGGCGGTAACTTTTCTCAGCGAGGGATTTTCTGGGCCGGTGAGAACAGCTGTTCGAATTGATCTTGATAGTCCCAAAATTTCACATATAGATCTTTCACTTCAGGGGCATGTTAAGGCCGCGCTCGCCGTTAAGCCGGAACGGATCTTGTTCCCTGACATTATCCAGTCGCGCGGGTCCGATGTTCAAGAAGTGGCTGTGTCGGGCATTCGTTCAGCAGATTTCTCGGTTCGTCCTCTCAAGCAATCTGTAAGTATCAGCAATACCTCACGTTCGGGTGAGACCGTATCCTTTGGAGTGCAAATTTCGCCAGATGCGCCGGTTGGTGAGTTAAGAGAGCGCATCGTCGTTCGAGAGGCGAGCAAAGAAGGCCGGTCAGTTATTATACCTGTGTTTGCAATTATCAAGCCTGCCCTTGAACTCTCGCGCGCAACTATTACTTTTTTGAATAATACCGGTCAGGCAAAGCTGTCGGAGTCGGTTTTATTAAATTATTTTGGACAGGGCTCTATCGGAAATCCTCGGGCCGTTTTTCGGCGAGGTCATCGTGGGATATCCGTTCAAGTCAAAGAGGTTGATCCTGGAAGAACTTGGGAACTATCATTTTCGATTGATATGCAAAAAGTGGCTGGCAGCCTTGATGAGCTGGTTACTATACTGGGGGATGACGACGAAGGTCCGGCAGCATCATTAAGATTACTTCTCCCTGCAAAGTAAGCGGAGAGATGCTGACGATTGTGTGTGACTATCGGTTTAAGATGACGGCACTGTATCGAGACACCAATCGTTTCCGTGAAGAGAGCCGACAGCGGTCGTATGTAAATCTCTTGGTGAAAGAGTTTAAAAAACAACCGAACTCCTTAATTTCATTTCGTCTCTTCATGCCGATTCTCCGAATTTTATTCTTCGCACTCCTTGCTTTAGGAATACCAATTCCCGCTGAAGCGGAGGCTCGACTAATTTATGGAGTTCCGTTCGGACTCACCTCGCTGGAGCAGGTTTCAGATGGCATTTATCAGGTCGAGGTAATGGGGCGAACCGAGATAGTGCCGGCAGCAAAGATAGATCAGCTAGTCTTTGATGCGTATTTCGACTCACCTCTTGCGAAAACAGCCGCGCCTCTGCCAGGCCTCTCAGGGGGTCTTTTAAAAGATGTCGTGCTCGAAGCTGCGCGCCGAGGGGAGGTAAAAAACAGCTTAATTGCGCTAAAAAAACTTGTGCTACAGATCGATGTTAAGTCGAGTGAGACTGTAGCGCTTTTACATGAACTGACTGGAATACCCGGTAGAGAAGTAGTTCATCAATTCCTTCAGGAGAGGGACGCCCTCATTCTTCAGCCCGCGGCGCTGGCTCCGTTGCTTATCAAGCTTCTTTCTGACGATGCTCAATTTCTTCGGATTTCGGCGAGGGATCTGATGGAGAGAGTTCTCGGTGCGATGAGGCGGCGATTTGTATCTGAAGAGTTGGCTGAGATGCTGCGAGAGCCGGCCAAGGCCGATGATAGGAGCCAATTAAGCGATTTTTACGCGAAAGTTTATGGTTTTACCGATGACGGTAGACTCGATCTTGAATTGCTAAGGGAGGAAATTTCCTTTATCTGGAATGGAGTCCGAAGCAACAATTTGACATCTTTAGCAGTCGTTCCACTTTTAATTGAACAGGCACAGGGGGTGCTCTTACCGGAAGACGCCGGTTTAACGCAGTCGTTTCTTTTAAAATTGGCTCGTGAGTTGGAGCTACTTGGTAAGTTTGATGAGTCTGTTGGATTGCTCGTCAGCATCCCGTTCGATCGAAGAACTCCTATCCTTCACCAAGCTCTAGCAACATCCATAGAAGCTCTGGTTCCAAGCGAAAATTCAGTGCTGATCGACAGCGCTTCACGAGCGGCACTCTTCAATTATGGTCTCGTCGATGAACGTTTAAAGGTAGCACTCGAAACCGCCTCAACTAAGTTTATCGCCTTTCTTCTCCAGCGGGGGGATCTTGAAGTTGCGCAGGAGATAATTCGGGATGTTTCCAGCATGATTGGAGGTTGGACGCCGCAGCTTGTCGGGCAGGCTCTTGATGTCGTTTCGCTTTTGTCGCGAGCTGGCTCAGCTGAGGCGGCTCGTCAGGTTTTGAGCTCTATTCAAGGTCGAGTAGGTGTTGTTAATTACCCACGTTATCTCTGGCTCCGAATTCTTCTTGGAGCATCGGCAAAGCATCTCTTGCTTTTGGCTGTGTACCTGCTCTTTGTAGCGATGATCTATATTTATGTTCGGTGGCTCAATATTAGCCGTGTTGAGGCAATTGATTCGGCCTTTAAGGAGGAGACGAAAGGCTCAGAACGTCCAGCATTCGTTCAATATTGGCACCATAGCTCGCCTTTACTCGCCGAATATGTACGTAATCTTCAGATTCTTAAACTACGTCCGGGGGCATCGCCAGCCGAGATTAAGCATAATTATAGGGAAGGGGTTCGAGAGTTTCGCTCTCTACTCGATAAGGGCCGAGATCTTAAAGCTACTGAAGAGCTCATGAAGATCCAGGCGGCCTACAAGAGGGTTCAGGAGATTGAGAGTAGTCCGCTTTTTGCTGGATTGCTCCGCACGGTCGGTAATTCGCCAGAAGCTTTAGCTGGAAAAAGAGGCATTCCTCGCGTTGATGAGTAGCGTTGATGAGTAGCGTTGATGAGTAGCGTTGATGAGTAGCGTTGATGAGTAAGCGCCAAGCCTATCCCTCTGATAACGCCATCAAGCCTCCTCTCTGATGAGTGCTTATGCTCTTGAAATTAAGACTTACATTAATGTCGCGCGCTCTCGTTATAGAGGTGACTGAGCAGCTTGTTCGTCGATTGAGGTAAGACTGTCTCGTTGCGCTGTAATCTGTGCGTCTATCACGAACGCGCAAAGATCCCCGCAAAGGTCTACGAGAGGCAGCCCGACCCTCTAAAGGAATCCTCTTTCCTTGCCAACCGGTCTTTTCACCCGATTCTCTCTCAAAGGAAAAAAGCTCGTTCATCTGGAGCCGCTCTTCATCGGTGAGTGCGGCGAGGGGCGATTCTTTAAACTGAGCGATTAGTCTTACTTTATGATTCGCGTGCTTCGCGGCATTTTCTGAAAGGTAGTGAAGCAGGGTGCGAGCCATAATAGGGTCGGTTTGCACATACTCATTGATAGCGAATAATGCGTGGAGATGATAGCCAGCATCAATCCGCGATTTCAACGAAGCAATAAGGGGTAGGGAGAGTGTTAGTGTATTCATGGCGATTGTCTTAGCAAGCGATGTGCCAAACAACCGATTCAATAATTCGTCTAGCTAAATAGTTGAAATTAGCCAATATTTCATACGGGACTCATATTTCTTAGCAACAGCCCTCGCCTGACACAAGAAGATGACCTGCGTCTCTGTATCATAATCGATCAGCAGTGTTGTTGTTTACTACAACGATTGCCTCGTTACCCTTGAAACTGTCCTTCGCTGTTGCTGTTCGAACCGTTCAGTGTATACTTTCGCCGAGGCGCGCGAGGGAGACCACAAACCCGGCTAGGCCCGGAAGGGAGCAACCGTAGTGAATTCTCCTTGTGTTGCGCCTCCTCGATATTCGCTGGCTCTCGCGCACTTGCTCGCTCTCGTGATAAGGGGTTTTTTCTGTATCCTTCCTTTATCGTCAGTTGTCTCCTATCCTGTAATTTTGGTCTCGGTTAAGAAATGAGTTACCTCGTTCTTGCTCGAAAATACCGTCCACCGGCATTCGAGGGGGTAGCAGGGCAGGCTCAGGTAACCAAAGCTCTTCAGAACGCGATAGTTCGAGGAAGGGTTGGCCATGCGTATCTTTTTGCTGGTCCCCGAGGTGTCGGTAAGACCTCAATAGCTCGCATCTTCTCAAAGTGTCTAAACTGCGAAACTGGCCCAACTGTCACACCGTGCTTAACGTGTTCAAATTGTCGTGATATTGCGCAAGGAACTAGTTTATCGGTTCGTGAAATCGACGGTGCATCCCACAACAGTGTCGATAATGTTCGAGATCTGATTGAATCGTTTCGGACCCTCCCCCCTCCTGGCTCGCAGTATAAAGTTTACATCATCGATGAAGTGCATATGCTCAGCACTTCAGCATTCAATGCTCTTTTAAAGAGTTTAGAGGAGCCTCCTCCGAATACGATCTTCATTCTTGCAACGACTGAACTTCACAAGATTCCTGAGACGGTTTTATCTCGATGCCAGCGGCATACTCTCAGAGCATTGCCGATTAATCTGGTCGAAGAGGAGCTGGCTAAAATCGCAAACGCAGAGTCTATTCAATGCGAGCCTGGAGCTTTGCGGCTTATTGCCCGACTCTCCGATGGATCAATGAGGGATGCGCAATCGTTGCTTGATCGGATTAGCGCGTACGTCGATACAACGCTGACCGAGGAAGAAACAGGTAAAGTTCTTGGCGTTGTCGGAAAGCAGGGATTATTTAAGCTTTCGGCGGCGATTATCGAACGGGATAGTGCAACTGCACTTTTGAATATTCATGATTCATTTCTTCAAGGGGTAGAGCCGGGGGTCCTTTTGCGTGATTTCGCCCACCACTGGCGGGATCTTTTATTGATTCGGTTTGGTGCTCAAGCGGCGATCTCCGCGCTTCATTTGGCACCTGAAGAGGTAGACGAAGCGAAGCGGCAGATAGGGCAAATTTCAGCTATTGATTTGCAGGACCTTGTAGATCTGGCCCGAAGCGGAGCAGATGAAGCGTTGCGGAGTGTTCATCCCCGCTACGCTCTTGAATCGTTAATTGTTCGAATGTCGACTCGCGAGCCGACCCACGATCTTGTTAAGCTTGTAGGAACTGCTGTTGCCTCGCTTAAATCAGGAAAGGCAAACGCGGTTCCTTCAGAGCGAAGTTCAGTGAAGACGAACCGAGGCCAAGGGGCCGCTCCCGCTCTGCCATCTGCTGGGGAGATCTCGGTAGCGGCGCCGAAGAAAGTGGTTGCAACAGCCGCCGAGCAAGCAATTGCAGCTCGCAACAATGAAGAGAATCAGCCAGCAAGCTCTCTCTCAACCTCTACCTCTCACGCACAGAGCCGCTCTGGAGAGCCACTTCGCTGGGAGAATTTTGTTGATGCGACAGCTCAGACGGGGAGCCGCATCCTTGGAGAACATTTGCGGCGATTGGTGGTACACACATTTGAACGCGGGGTGCTCGAAGCAAGTGGGGCTGAATTTACGGTGGCGTCCCTTTCACGCGGGGCTGGACTTGAACGGTTGCAACAGGCGCTTCAATCGTTTTCTGGAATAGCTCCGTGGCGGGTAAATCTTTCAAAGAGTGGAAGTGAGGAGAATACCATCGCTCCCCTCAGTGCAAGTATAGAGGGCAAAGAGATAGCGACTCGCCAGAAAAGTCGGCAAAAAAAAGAAGAGATCATTCGACAAGAACCAGGAGTAAAGGCGATTCTTGAGGCGTTTCCCGGGTCGACGATTGAAAGGATCGATATTTCTGAGAATAAGAAGTGACGTTATAAATGGACTTTGTCAGTAAACAGCAAATGAGGATTTTATGACAAAAAAATTTCGTGGAGTACCGCAGTCTGGAGGATTTCCTGGTGGTATGGGAAATATGGGAGCGATGCTAAAACAGATGGAAAAAATGCAGAGCGATCTCCAACGCTCTCAGGAAACCATTAAGACGATGGTATTTGAGGAACAGAGTGGTGGAGGTGCCATCAAGATCTCGATGGATGGAACGTATACTGCCCGCTCGGTAACGATTGCACCGGAAGTTCTCGCATCCGGTGATGTCGAGATGCTTCAAGATCTGCTGCTAACTGCTCTTAATGGCCTAACAACGCAGATCAGCAATCACATCGAGGATTCGATGAAGAAAGCAACCGGTGGCATGAGCATTCCGGGGCTTTTCTAACGAGCGAGTTCCGTTTAAACCATTGGCGTCCCGTGCTCTATCCTCTTCCCTTTCAAAGATTGGTCCGGGAGCTATCGAAGCTGCCAACGATTGGTGAACGCACCGCAACTCGGCTTGCCTACCATATCGTGGCAAACGATCCGGCTCTTGCCGCTAGTTTGGCGGGAGCTCTCGTTGAATCTGTTGAACGGATCACGTTATGCCCCCGCTGCTTTTTTTTCTCTGAATCTGGGGCAGAATGTCCGATTTGTCGCGATCCTCGGCGCGACGGTAACCTATTGTGTGTAGTCGAAAAGCCATCTGATGTTCTTGCTATAGAGCGGGCCGGTGAATTTCGGGGGTTGTATCACGTTCTCCATGGGGTATGGGCTCCTCTGCGTGGGATTGGGCCGGATGATATTCGGATTCGAGAGCTGCTTGATAGGATTGGGTCAGGGGAGGTTCGAGAGGTTATCATCGCAACAGGAGCAACGGTCGAGGGGGATGCAACCGCCCTCTACATTAGCCAGGAGCTGCGTGAACGAGGGGTTATGGCATCCAGAATTGCCCAAGGCATTCCAAAGGGCGGCGAGCTAGAAGCCGCCGATGAGCTCACCCTTGCACGAGCTCTTAGCGCGCGGACGAAAGTAGGGGAGTAGTCTTTGTTAGTCAACGATTAGAACTTTTCCAATTATCTCGACACTAATAGTTCCATTTGCTAGGTTAGCTGAAATCGACTTGATAATATAAGAAAGTAACCGGAAATTTTTGTTGGTGAAAAAATAAGCCAGCAGGGATAAATCATAATTTTCTTTTGATTTTCAGGAAAAGCTTCGTGGTCGCATTGGTGCAGGGTGATACTGGATCAATAAGTAGTGCCGCATATCCTGATCTACCCCCAAAGCTACCGAAAGGGTTTAATCTTGTCGGGCAAACGACGATCTTAGATGCCCTGCAAAAAGGTTCCACAACTCCATCTGTTTGGGATTTTGTCGAGTTGCCGAATTGCGATCATTCGCTCACTGAATGTTCAGAATTCGTCCGGTATGGTGCTAATATATTCGCCGGTCACTATTCGGTAATTTATGGAGTTAGCGCTCATCTTCAGGACGGTTCAACTTCTCCAGTTTTTAGAAATATCCCACCTGTAACTGAGTTGAATCGATGTGCTGAGACCGCACTCGCTGCGTTCCTCGAGAATCTTCATATTGAAGGAACGGATTCCAAGGTTACTCAGATAACTCTTGTCGGATATACACCTCCTGATTCATCAAAAGATCGCTTCCAATTTTCAAACCATCCAAACCCGTGCGCTCTATGCAGAGATCGATTACTGACCCTACTCGAGCTCGATATTTTAGATGAGAACACCAAGGTTCTAAATGTTGCGCTGAATCAGGATGGATCAATACCCAAATTCGGTCGGATGACAACTATTGGGTCGCTTCTTCTGGGCTCTACGAAGAGCTCTAGTCAGCAAGGCTTAGATGCGAATTTTAAAAACGAAACTCTTACAAAAGTTCAAGAGCTATTTTCCGATATATCTCTAAATGAGGACTCTTTTTCCGAACTGATCGACTCGGCAGTTAATAGCCTCAGTATTGCTCGCAGCGAAAGCTGTATTGTTTTTGGTTTGTCAAAAAATAATTCTCTAAAGGCCATCGTCGCTGAGTCACAGACAATCTCTCTTCCAGATGGAACGAAAAAAAATTTTAGTAGCGCAACGGTGGCTTTAACAGCTGCGCTCCAAGAAGAGTTCTCAAAGGTTTTTATTATTGATTTTAGCCGACTACCGACCGTTTCTAATGTAACCGCCCAACGTTACCTAGATTATAGTCAACATCTTGAAGGTATGGCGGGTGGAATGGGCGATGATTGTTTGCGTATCGTTCATGTAGGTTTTGATGAGAATAACAGGCTAATTTTTAGTGATTTTGATCCAGTGGAAGATTTTCCATTGGGAGAGGGGATGCGAGATCGAGGTCGAGAAAGCTTGTTGGATGACAGTGGTCGAATAAGGTTCTCTTCCAAGCTGGGATTCGGACGGGAGGTTATTCGGTGTATTTTACCACAAAAAAGTATTAGCGGGGAGCAGATAATCGGCTCGAATAATGTAACAGTAGAGCGCACCAATGATGGCCACCAAATCACAAACATCCATGCAGAAAATGGTAATTTAGAACAAGTTGCGCCTGCAAAAATCGCCAAGATTAAATCGGATCTAACTGAAAAGATTCAACTTCGGAGAGATAAAAAACCACCTGTTTCGGGTCACCAAGTTACCGGTGATCCAACCGTTACTGCTGTTATAGCCACAACAGCTGACGGCTCACCGATCGAGAATCTTTCCTCCGTTACTCCTTTTTCGGTCACCTTTGAATCACACGCGCCCGATCCTTTGTTTAATATTTTGTCTGAGATTTCAAATAATCCCTTAGATGTTGGAATGGAGCCGCCGTTAATTCATATCGCATCAACTAACTCCAGTTTTCAACTGACTAGTCATCATCAGCGATTACTGGATGTGATAGAAGAAATACATGGCTTTATGCCAAAGCTCGTTCACCACAACATTGAAGAACTTTCATAGCTGGAACGAGTCTCAACCTTGAAATCGCGCGATAGTATTCGCTCTTAAGAGCGTTAAATTATTCATCACTCGAGGCGTCTCTGGGAAAAATAAAGTACACATCCTCATCTACTTGAGACGGGATGTGTGGTGTTTTGGAGTGATATTTGATTGATTGCTTTTTGTTGATTTAGTTTACCTTATTCTCCCGCATTCGCCGGTTTCAAGCGCAGAATCGGTTTTTCGACAAGGTACCAACTTGCTAGGCTCACAGGAACAAGAGCCGCTGATGTTAACAGAATAAGATCGCTGAGCGAGGTGGGGTTAAATTTTCTCACAATGAACATAATTATCGGGAAGTGATAAATGTAGACACCATAACTGATATCAGGAATACGTAAGGACAATATCCTTGTCCCCGCCATTCCCACCCAAACGACACAGAACGTTTGAACCAGAAGAAGTGAAGCCCCTCCAAATAGCTGAGCATGAGGAACAAATCTCCACTGAAGCATTATGTAGAACGCAATCCATGGAATCAAAGAGGGCACGGCAAGTAGATATTTTCTGTAAATAAACATCAGATTGCCGGTGAAAAATGCGGGGCCGAGGAAAATTATAATTAGCTTATTGTGATTGAGCCGTGATGCGCTAAACCAAACCAGACCAATTGATAGGATCCAAAGAATCCATATCCAAAACGGTCGTTTGTAGGCACCAAGGAACCAGAGAATTGCCAAACCAAGATAGGCCAATTCTTCCCATGCTAATGACCAGAGTGGACCATTTGCTGGACCAGATGAGGGGTAAAGCCCCCCCCGAGATCCAAACAAAAAATGACTCTTTCACCATATCCGGTCCGAATAAGATGAGGCAAAGAACGAACGAAACAAGCAAGGCCGGAATAATCCGAAGTATCCGTTTGGTGATAAAAACTCTCCAGCATCCTGACTCTGAATAGCTCTGTAAAACCAAGAATCCACTTATAGCAAGAAACGCTGGAACAGCCATGACATATCCAGGCCACCCAAAGTTTGGATCTATTTCGGCCCACATATGAACGAAGGCAACCTCAACTGCTAACAAAAGTCGAAAAAGGTCGAAGTTGGGGTAGCGCTCTTTTCGGGCAGGAGTATGCGGAGGTTGATGATGGAAAAAAAGAACCAGCTGGCGCAGGACGTTTTTTAGATAAGGCGATTGTGCCCTGTGCATATGCTCTCGCAGATTTAGTTGTTCGGCTAAATTTTAAAATTCCGCAGCATCAAAGGATTCGTTTATTCCGCGAAAACTGCTGGGTAAATTGCTAACTATGACGGCTTACTGCGGCGTTGAAACGCGAAGATCCTAATATCGTTCAGTTAATAGGTCAAACCGACCGAATGCTTTAATAACTGTAGCCGTGCACCTGTCCAGCAAAATATTTCAAGTGTGCTGCGAGAATAGGCCGGTTCTCTACGCCTCTGAGGTATAGAAAAGAGGAGTCCAGATTATATGGTAATGCAAAGTTTGGGCGATGTTGCTTTACCGGCAGAGCAAGCCGTAGCCCTGGAAACTGCTGCACTTCCCTTGACAACTCCTCGATTAATTTGGCACCATTGGCTCACGTTCCCCGGTAGCTCAGTTGGTAGAGCAGGTGACTGTTAATCACCGGGTCGGCGGTTCGAGCCCGTCCCGGGGAGCCATTTTTTGCATTTGTCTCTCTTCTCTCCCGCCTCTCATCCAACTATATTCAGCTTCTCCAAGGTCTCCTACTCCCAAATTTTCGCCAGACATAGCCGATATGCGTGCAAAAAAGCACAGCTATGAGCAGCCCTCGCCGGGTCTCCGAACTCACGAAGTAGAGTGGTTTTGTAAGGTTTAGCGGCATATTCTTAACGGGTCTTCCAGCCATTGACATCTCAAATCAAGTGCTTTCGGTAGATATATAGGCTGGTGGGTATGTAAATAGTGTAGCCTATAGTTTTATAGCCACCTCCACGTAAACTCAAAGTCGAAAAACCTATATTCGCCACCTCCTGCGTGATAAATATCGTGAGGTAGATAGCACCGCTACAAACATTATCCACTACTCTCTGGAGTAGATGGTAGCGATTCGTTTGGCTCTTCTGCACAAAGAGGATCTCTCTCAGCTCGGTATTCCATCGGAAGATATTACCGTGGAGCAAGGCGCCTCGTCTGGGGCTTTGTTGACGGTTTATTAGATTGCTGAGCGACTTGGCATCGTGGATGCTCTTGGTTCAACCAGACAGGGCAAGCTCGCACCGTTTTAGGTTTTTGCCCTTATCCCTGATCATGGCTAGCGACTGTCGAGTGTGCGATTTTCCAAAGATTACGCGATCCCAGAGATTTGGGACTGAGTCGGTTCAATGAAGACGACTCGAAGGGAGCCAATCTGTATACCAGGGGGAAAACACCAAATCAATCTGAAACGCAAATTAAACTAATCTCTCAGCGGTTTATTTTTTTTCAGGTTCGGTGAAAGACCGTTCTAATTGGGATACTTTCCGTGGCGATGAAAGCATAACTCGAAAGGACCTCTGAGGTTGAAAAAACCCGGTTGGTAATTTTTCTTATGCGATGGGTAACTGAAACATGTCGTACCGCAGCTTGAAATGCAGGAATGGATAAAATTCGGAGCAAATGGAAAGCGGACGACAGCAAAAGAATGGTTACGACTTACGAAGGATACAGATAAAGCGAGCAACTAGGTTGGTTTACTTGGATCGCGATTAAAGAATGTGATCCAGATTTTTCGCATTTATCGATCCGAGGTAATGGTCAAGTGTGGAACATTTATTGAGTAGTAAATAATGGATTGCATTTATGAAGAGTGGTTTATTCAAAATAAAAGCTGCATTGGTTTTGTCGGGAGTCTTGGGGGTGATCCTTCCTCTTAAGGCTTTCGGTGCACCATTCAACTGGAACCTTTCCCATTTGAAGTCCCTTGGACCAGGGGTTAAATTTGTAGCTCAACGCCTGCCGATCTCGAAAAAGTTAGCGTATGTTGTTCAGGTTGATACTCAAACACCTGGAATTCGTTTTTACACCAACGAAAGACCGGCCAACTATAAGCCCGGCGTAATAGAAGCCTATACTCGGACCATGTTTCAGCACATGGCTGATTCAAAATTAACAGACCACAAACTTGTAGCTGCTATTACTGGAGCCCCATTCGGTCCTTGTTGTAGTTATGGGGATAATCTGACTTTTGTCCAACTGTCAGATTCTGTTGTATTTGACGGAGTCGCGTCGAAATGGTCTCTCAAAAATAATCGCCCGGCTTTCGTCGTTAGCAGGAGCGGTACACCATCTCTAAGAGTTCTTACAAAATCCGAAGAGATCGACAACATGCAGATTGCGAGCACTGGTTTTTCTAAGGTTCTCGATGCTGGTGTTGTCAAGGGTTTGGCCGACTCTCCTCGCGTCGGATACAATTCCACGGGTATCGGCATTGATAAAGACGGTCGATACGTTTATTTCGTTACCGTGATGAATTCAGATTGGCTCATACTTGGCACAGCGATGCAGTATTTTGGATCTTACGATGGTGTGGGAATGGATGGAGGAGGCTCGGCTCAGATGGCATATCGAGATCCTAAGACATCGAGAGTGGTATCTTACAAACCATCTGAGTACACAGAGCCTCGTTCAATAGCCAATATAGTAGGGGTTTACTTCAACACCGAAGCACCAGCAATAGCGCAAATAGCGACCAATTTACTTCCGGTGGTGGTAGAGGGCGAAGATGCTCCAAGCGATTCTTTTCAGGTGTGGAATAGTGGTGGGATGACCTTGGATTATACACTCTCCGACGATGCAGATTGGTTAAGTCTGAGTGAAGCGAGTGGACGAAGCGTAACCCAGCGCAACTCAATTCGGGTGAATTATCAGACTGCAGGGTTGGCGCCAGGAATGTACAGCGCCATGATTACGGTAAGCGGGTCGGGGTTAACTCCTCAAACAATCCCCGTTAACCTGACAATTCTGCCGGAGGGAAATAAGCCTCCTGTGATTACGCTTCCTGCTCGCGTTGATCAGCCAACAGTAGTTCTAGGCTCCACAGTTGAGGCGAGTGTCTTGGCATCAGACCCGGAAGGGGACAGTCCTACCTACACGTGGAGCGCTATTTCTGGTCCGGGCTCGGCTAAATTTGCGAACCCGACAGGATCAAGCACCTCTGTTAGCTTCACGGAGGCTGGAACCTACGTGTTACGGGCAACGATATCAGATGGTGAGGACATCAACGTCACTAGCGATGTAATCGTCAAAGTACAATCACCTCCAGTGCCAATTGCAATCAGCGAGAGTATTCAAGGGTTTGTTGGAGAGCCAATTGAAATTGTGCTTAAAGGATTCGACTCAGCAAATAGACCATTCGTTTTCCCGCCAGACTACTTGATAAAAGCTCCCCTTTCCGGGAAACTGTCGGGTACGCCTCCGAACCTTATTTACACGTCAAAACGACAGACCCGTGACTTTTTAGAGTTCAAGCTAAAAGCAGGATCTCAAGAGAGCCTATCCGGTACGGGTCGAATATATCTGTCGACTATTCCACGACAACGATGAAGATCGAGCCTGATGGAGCGCGTATGCGAGTCCTAGAACCGGGTGCGCTCAGTAGGGCTTTATTCTATGCGCATAATTGATTTGACCCAAAATTTAGACACTTCCGATAAGTTGTGACAGGAAGTGCTAAATTTTGGGGTTAATATCAGTCCTTAAGAGATAGATTTATACGGCAGAATCTATCCGAAAAATCGTGGATGCTTTTGCTTCGATGATAGTCTTTTTGACTCATATCGGCGGTCGCGATCGGAATTAACAAAAACCAATAACCTTCTATATTCCATTTGCGTAACTATTCCTTTTCTCCGTTTCTACGACCATCTCTCAATCGTGCTCTCTCACATTCCTGACACTCAACCTATTCCAGACCTTTTCGCACACCTCAACGAAATGCGCCCTCAGCTATGCGAGGTGCTTTCTCAATTTGCTCAGGTACCCAAAACAGCGTGGTTTCGGGAGGTGTTGCTTTGCCTTTTGACGCCGCAAAGCTCGCCGTATCATGCTGAGGCGGCTATGGTGAAGCTTCAAGAAATGGGGTTTTTTTGTGGTCGATTGAGCGAGAGCGAAGTTGCGCAAGTTTTGCGTACGCCTGCGCAGTATGTGCGCTTTCATCGGGTAAAGGCTGCGCGTTTGATGCGGGCTCTTGATCAGCGCGATGAGATCGAGCAGCTGCTTAGTGCGGGCCTTGGTGCGAATGAGGAACGGGATCGGCTTCGGGGGCTTGTTTCGGGGCTCGGTATGAAGGAGTCCTCTCATGCGTTACGAAATATCGGAAGGTGTGGACTTGCTATTCTTGATCGCCACATTCTTCGGGCTCTCTGCGATTGCGGGATGCTTGAAGAAATGCCGAGCTCGATAAGCGACCGCCGCTATCGAGAGATTGAGTCTCTTTTTCTATCACTCGCCGTTAAGCTAAACGAATCGCCCGATGTGCTCGATCTTTATCTGTGGGCTAGAGCAACTGGAAGTGTTTTTAAGTAGAGTAATTTTTTTTTGAATATAGCCTACTAAAGACTAGAGCGGGCTTGCTTGATCGGTTGCGGTTGCGATGATGTAGTTGATGTTTACTCGAGCTGGACGGGTAATGCAAAAAAGTATCATATCAGCTACATCGTCGGCGGTGAGAGGCTCCATATTTTCGTAAACCTTGCGGGCCCGTTCTTCGTCACCGTTAAAGCGGGTAGTGCTGAAATTGGTTTGCACGGCACCTGGATCGACTGAGCTTACCCGAACGCGAGTTCCGTGGAGATCTTTTCTGAGGGCATCGCTTATCGCTGAGACTGCCTGTTTTGTTGCGCAGTAAACAGCACCACCGGGATAGGTTGCGTGGCCCGCGGTTGAACCAAGACATATAATGTGACCTTCATTCCTCTCCACCATCGAGGGAAGGAACGCTCTTGTCATTCGCAAGAGGCCGGAGACATTTGTTTGAATCATCTCCTCCCACTCATTAGTCGATCCCTCCCAGAGAGGATCCAGTGAGCGGGCGAGTCCTGCGTTATTGATAAGGACATTTATTTGTGGAAAGCGAACCTCGACCTGATTTACGAATGCCTCGATAGAGCGCGGGCTCGTTACATCGAGCGGAATTGCAACCGCCTCTCTTGCACCTAGTTTCAATAGTTCCTCTGATAGATCGCGAATTTTATCCTCGGAGCGAGCCCCGAGAATAACAGCAGCGCCTGCCTTGGCGAGATGGGTCGCAGTGGCGTGGCCGATACCAGAGGATGCGCCGGTGACGATAGCGGTAATATGTTTGAGATAGCTGGACATGGCGAGTAGCTCCTCAGTTCGGGATTATGTAGAAAGGACGCAATAGCAGATCGTTTGCGTCATCTGTGTTGATTCTAACAGAGAGGAGGATAGACCCGCTATAATTGAAAAGAGGTGAGGAGAGCCGAAATTTCAATTCGTGTGGTGTGAATAGTGTGTTCAAGCTAAAGTGAGCGGGCACGTATTGACTGGTAAAACATATGCACTCGCCGCAACCTGATGAACTAAGAGATTTCTTTGCCCTTACTCCTGAGCGGATTCTTTCAGCGGTAGAATCGTTTGGTGTTCGTTGCACGGGAAGGTGTTTTGCTCTCAATAGTATGGAGAATCGGGTGTATGAGGTTGAGCTTGATTGCGATCCCGACCTTCCCAAACATGAGCGGTTTGTTATAGCGAAATTTTATCGACCGAGACGATGGAGTCGCGAACAGATTATTGAAGAGCATCAATTTTTGGCTGATCTCTTTGAGCGAGAGATTCCAGTTGCAGCGCCGCGTGGCGATGAAAACGGAGAGAGTGTGCGGATGCTTGAGGGAACTGAGATTCCTGTCGCGCTATTTCCGCGATTGATGGGGCGCTCTCCCGATGAGATTCAGGAGGAGGATCTTCCGTGGCTCGGGCGATTATTGGCGCGGATGCACACGATCGCAGCGCTGCGGGAAGCACATCATCGGATCCACCTTACTGTAGAATCTTACGGCTGGAGTAATATCGAGTTTCTTCTCCAAAATAACCTTATCGATCGCGAGATTCGCTCTTCGTACGAGCGGGTCGCCCGGGCGGCGTGCGAGCTGTGTGAGCCACTTCTTGCGGGGCTGCCCGTTCAACGTATTCACGGCGATTGCCACCTTGCCAACGTGATTCAGACCCCCGAGGGACCGGCGCTTGTTGATTTTGACGATATGGTCGTCGGGCCGGTGGTTCAGGATGTATGGCTCCTCGTGCCCGGGCGCGACGCTGAGGCGATTTATCACCGCGAAGTGCTGCTCGAAGCCTACGAAACTTTTCGTCCCTTCCCGCGAGAGCAGCTTCGAGCGATCGAAGCACTCAGAACCCTTAGATTTATTCACTATTCAGCGTGGCTAGCCCGCCGTTGGCACGACCCAGCGTTTCAGCGCGTCTTCTCATTCTTCGGAGCCCCCGGCTACTGGGCGCGGCATGTGGGGGAGTTGGAGGAGCAGGTTGGGGTTTTGGGGTAGGGAGTTTGCTGCTTTTGCATCGCTTCGAGGTATTTTGGTACTTCATGCGGACCGGAGGTCCGCGGACCCAGGGATCTTGTCCTCCGGATGATTCCTAACGTTAGCCTCCCCCTGGGTGCGCGGGCCTCTGGCCCGCATTTCTTGGAGGCTTCTCGGCCTAATAAATGGATTTTACCGAAGGTATGCCCGTTGGAGTGGTTGATGTACGCTTTTTTGGGCGAATTTGTGGGGTATTGTTGACTTTGGGGGCTAAATAACTTATCAAGTAGTAGCCTTCTCCCCATCGCCATGGAAATGGAATTGGTTCGTCTGTGCAACCTTTGCACAATTGGTCAAGCAGAAGTTATATTTACGAACCCGGATGTCCCAGGGTTAGCTTACTACCTGAAGGGCACTTGGCCTGATAGTCAATATCTGCCTGTCATGCGAAGGTTGGTCGGCCGATGGAGGTCGAAGAACGCGCCGAATCAGATATCCTTCGAAGTGGCCTGTGAGGGGAATAGGTTATTTGCCAAAAACATTAGAGTAGGTTCTCGAAGACGGTAAGATAGTCTCTAGTAAGTATCAAGGTTTCTTGCGTGCCCCCCCATTACGGGGCACGCCTTTTTATTCACCCCCCAACCTTCCTCTCATAATCCTCCCAAGCCCTAAAAAAGGCGCCTTTTCTCTGTATTAATTCATCAAACCCACCAAACTCTTCAACCTTCCCTGCGGCTACATAAACGATCTTGTCAAAAAGCTGAACCAGATTTAATCGATGGACCGCTGCGGCGATCGTTCTCTCGGAAAAATGGGACATAATTCCGACAAATATCTCTTTCTCTGTGCGGGGGTCCAAACTTGATGTTGGCTCATCGAGCAGCAAGATTGCGCGACTCTCCGCTCTTAATAGGCCGCGGGCGAGGGCGACCCGTTGCTTTTCTCCGACTGAGAGATTCAGGCCGTTCTCCGCGAGATCTGAATCAATGCCGTTATCGAGCTTTTCAATCACCTTATTGAGTCTCGCCAATCCAACGAAACGGTTGATCTCCTGAGCTGAGAATTCTTGCCCCATCGTTAAATTATAGTGGAGCGTTTCGCTGAATATCTCAGGTTCCTGTGGCACGAGCAGCGTTTGATGCGCTATGTCGTCTATGAGGACCTGTTCTTGACGATCGGTGCTCATCCGATATGAAGATGGAACGAGCAGCCCGCCGAGGTTTTTGAGAAGAGTTGATTTTCCGCCGCCACTTGGCCCAACGAGCGCAATTTTTTCACCTCTTCGAATCGCGAGGGAGAGCTCTTTTAGTCCGCTGTTTTCACCGGTAGCGTATGAGAAGGTGAGGTCCTCTATCGCGAGGGTCGACCAGTTTGGATCAAACTCCTCGGCTCTTTGTGGTGGTTTCATGCTCGCCGCTTGATGAATCACGGCGTGTCCATCTTCATAAGCAACCGACGATTCGATAATGCCGCCGTAGTACGCGGTAAACGAGCCGATTGCCTGGAAAACCTTATCGAGATAATCGAGCAACACATAGGCCTGTTGCACATTGAAGGGCTGCGTTGGGTCGCGATGGCCATAGAGATACATGAGCAGCGAGGTGCCTATGACTAAGCTGTAGCCGACCGAAGTTGAGCCCCATTTCAGCTCGCTGAAGCGGCTGATCCGTTTTGCGTGCTCGTATCCTTCGTCCTGTTGCTTCTGAAGGTACTGGGTTGCAGAGCTTTCAAGGGAGAGCGTTTTTACGGTTACCACATGAAAGAGGTAATCGACGCAGATGCGGTTTATTTTGTTCGCAAAGGAGTTGTTTCGGCGAATCGCTTCGGCGAGCCGTTTATTAAAGTAGATCATGCTGAGCACTGTCACGATGCTCATCAGAACGACGGTGCAGGCAACTTTCGGGTCGAGCGCAAAAAGGTAGCTGCTCGCAACGACCAGCTTGATGACTCCCTCTAGTATTTGCCACACATAGGTGCCGATCATCTGATCGATCGCGCCGGCGGCCCGATTGAGTTTGCTCAGGTTGTCCCCGGAATGGGTTCCGATATGCCACGAAAGAGGGAACTTCATCAACGACGCGAAGATCCGATTTAGTGTGTTCATCCGCGAACAGTACGCGGTTGTCGTTTGGAGGTAGCGGGCAAAGTGATGAGAGAAGGTGTGGAGAAGTCGAAGCGCTGTGTAAGCAGCAACTCCCCAGAGACTGTCCTGAAACGCCTCCTCCGAAAATCCGCGGGTGGTGAGGGTCGCGAAGGTGTAGCCAATCGCAAAGGGAACAAGGAGCTGGCTGATCGTTGAAACGATAAAGAGGATTACAAAAACAGTGAAACGGAGACGCGCTCCGATCGTCGACTCCCACGAACCGAGCAATAATCCCTTTAAGGGGGATGGGGTGGAGGAGGAGGGGCTTTGTGCCATTTTCGCTCGATTCGGGTGGGTAATCGGAGAGTAGTGGTAGCGGCTAACACCTTCACATCGGCGAGTGACGCGCGGCATCGTCGTGCGTTACTCGCCGATGTCGTAATCGACTCGGTTTGCTGCGCCGATTAGTCGTTAGCCCGCTTCAGGTATGTACCTTCTTCTGTGTTGACCACGATTTTATCGCCAATCTTTACAAATGGTGGCACAGAGAGACTTAACCCGGTATCTGTTTTTGCTGGCTTCGGTGAATTGCTCGCCGTTGCGCCCTTCATCTCTGGTTCGGTATCAACGACCGTCAATGTTACCGTCGTAGGAAGGCCAACGCCGATCGGCTCGTTGTTAAAGAGTGTTACATCGACCACCATCTCATCTTGCAGGAAATAAACCGCCTCGCCGAGCGTCTCCTTGCTGATGACATACTGTTCATAGGTATCAGCGGTCATAAAGTGATACCCTTCACCATCTTGATAGAGGTAGGTTGCCTTATAACTCGACACATCCGCTTCACGGACTTCTTCGGTCGAAGCAAATTTTGTTTCGGTTTGAAGGCCAGTGATAAGGTTTCGGAGCTTTACTTTGATATGTGCGCCGAGATTACCCGGAGTGTGGTGATGAAAATCCATAACCCGCTGAGGGGCGTTGTTAAAGATGATAACGGTGCCTTTTCGGAGATTAGTGGCTTTCATACGTCTTTTTTACCTCGAGGAATAGCTGGTTCTAAGAGCAAAAAAAAGCTCTTCTTTAGAGTGGTTCGGCTCGTTACCGATTCGGGAAAAGGTAACACAAATTTTAGTCATCAGGTAGCAGCTCGGCGCCGGAGGGTATTTGTTGATTGGGGGGTGCCATATTCTCTCCCGGAAGGGCGAATTCATGCGGAGTGCGAGGCTGATGCGAACGCGGTGTCTCCCATATCGGTGGAGGATAGGTGGGGTTCGGTCGGTAGCGATGGTGCGGCTGCGTTAAGATGATAACCGAGGTATTTGATTGTGGAGGTGAAGGAGGCGTTGGTGGCGTTAAAGGGGCAGAAGAGGACGCAGAGAGAGCAGTAACCTGTTCCTGCAACCGCGCTACCGCCTCTTCGCACCGATCGAGTGAGCCGGAACGACAGAGCGATTTTGCCAGCTCAATATCGAGGTCGATCCCCGTTTTTCTTTTAATCCGATTTCTCGTTCTCTCCAGCTCTGCAATCCAGCTCGTGCGACGGGGATCGAAGGGGGTGGGTTTATTTGGGGAAGAGGGACGCGATTCTTGGGGCGAACCTTTTTCATGAATCGTTACAATCGGATCGGCGAAACCGTTCTCTATAGCAAGAAAAATGGGTAAGCAGAGAAGGATTGTGATTGCTGCACCTGCTATAGTTCGGGGACAGCGGACGAGAGGGGCTTTGACCTCCGCGGAGATGCCTCGGTTGCGAAGGGCTCGCAAGAAGTGGTGTGATACTTTCATGGGCAATATAGCTAAAAAAAATAGTAGGGTCGCCTGATTTCTCTCTCTCGATGTGACAGGCAAAGGTTACCATAGTTGAGGAGGAGTCGTGGAGAGCAATCATGAGGTGGTTCAGGTTCGGTTGACCGGTTTGGCGGGAGCGGGCCGCAGTATTGGGGTTGTTGAAGAGGCGGCAGATACGAGTCTTATTGGAATAAAATCGTTCGTTACAGGTGCTCTCCCGGGAGACGTTGTTCGTGCCGTGATGGATGCGCACAAGGGAAACTTTATCGAAGCATCAGTAGATGAGCTTCTTGTTTCCTCTCCTCACCGAAGAGTAGCGCCGTGCCCGGTGGTTTCAGAGTGCGGCGGATGCGATCTTCAACAGCTCTCCTACGAGCAGCAGCTTATCAGCAAACGGGAGATGATAATCGGCGCATTTCGCGCGGCGCGGTTGGGGGGCGAAGATGATGCGGAGCGAAATACCCTGATAAAGCCCTTTATTCCGAGTCAGGAGGGTGGGTATCGTCGGCGATTTTCCTTTCATATCGATCGCTCAGGGGCGGTGGGGCTGTATCGCCGCGGCTCGCGCTCGGTGCTTCCACTTGCGGAGTGCTATGTGGCAACTTCGGAAGTTAATCGAGTTTTGGAAAAGCTCCCCTCGATTGCCGCGATACTTGCCGGAATCCCAGCGACCGCGATCGTAGAGAGTGGCAAAGATGAGGCGGGTGTTGTTTTGGTGTTCGCTGAAAGGATCGCGCCTCAGCTCATTGATCGGCTCGCAATTGCTTTGCCCCCGATTGCGCGGGTATGGGCGATTCGGGTGAAAGAGGAGCTTGTTCGATCGTCGAGCGATGGTGAGTTTGCTCTTGAGGTCGGAGGGCGAGAGACGCAGCTTCCGCTTGGTTCATTTTCGCAGGTGAATTGGGAAGTAAATAGAAAACTCGTTGAACGGGTCGTTTCTTTGATTGGCGATCAGAAGGCAAAATCGGTGCTCGATCTTTACGCTGGAGCGGGCAATTTTGCGATACCGATAGCATCGCGCGGTATTAAAACAACCGCTGTCGAGCTGGTGCCTGAGCTTGTTGCTGCTGCTCAAGATTTGATCGCGCGTGAGCGGCTGCCGATTTCGTATCGGTGTATGAGTGTCGAAAAATATCTGAGGGAAATTCGCGATACCCGTGCCTCCGATCCTGAGTGGGACTGCCTCGTGGTAGATCCTCCCCGTAGCGGTCTTGGGAAGCTGATATCATCCCTTCCGACAAGCCCTTTAATGTTGTTAGTATCATGCCAACTTGCTAGCTGCATACGAGATCTAAAAGCATTTGTCTCTCTCGGTTATCGTATTGAGAGTGTTGAGCCGTTCGATATGTTTGCTCAAACGTCCCACACAGAAATTGTCTCGGTGCTTCGGCGTTGAGGATGGTTTTTTGAGTAGTTTGTAAGGCGGCAGTTTTCTCTGCTCAGAGCTTTTGACTTGATATAGGTATCACCCGCGAGCGTCTATGGCTGGAACAAGTTCTAATCAACCTGAGGTTCACCTCCCCTTGCCCTTTATATCGCTCTTTGCACACGAGGTAAGAAACCCTCTTAATGCAGTTGCGGCTATCGGGGCTTTACTTGAGCGGAATCCAAAAGGTGATATGTTGCCTTGGCTTGGCTCTTCATTGATTCGTCAGGTCGATGAATTAGCGTTTCTCGTCGATATGTTTCTTGATGGTGCTCGACTGACCACGGGGAATCTTAATATCTCTCCCGAAAAGGTTGTTGTTTCGGCCGTTATTGATGATCTACTTAAGGATTGGCAGCAGGTTTTTGAGAAGGGAAAGTTCTCTGTTGAAAAAACGTATGAGACCGATGGTCTAGCTGTCTCTGCTGATCGGGCGAGATTGCGTCGCTCGCTGTACGCTATGATTCAGATGAGAATAAGGTCGCTCTCATCAGGCGGAATCTTTCGGTTCTCGGTTCGCTCTGTAGGTGAGAATGTTGCGATCACCTTTGAGGATACAGGGGATAGGTTTCCAGAGGAGGAGGTTAAAGCTATCGAATCAGCTACCTCGATGGATCTATTCAGCGATGCGGAACGAGGACTTAGGCGTCTTGCATTGATGCTCATAAAAGCATACGTCGAGCAAGTCGGCGGTACCTTTTCTCTCCAACAATCAGGTGAAAATAATCAACGTGGAATAGCTCTTACACTTACTTTTCGAGCATTGCGATGAGCTGTGAATGACACCGAAAAAAAAGATAGGGTCCGACTTAAAGGGAGCGTTTTAAAACAGCTCCCATCAATCCATTTCAGCAACCCGTTGCAGCGACACTCAGTACCGAGTCTCGCTCGTGGCGATCGATAGCTAATTGAATGAGCCGATCGATCAATTTTGCATACGGGATGCCGGAGGCCTCCCATAGTTTTGGATACATACTAATCGCGGTAAAACCGGGAATTGTATTTATCTCGTTGATGAGAAGAGAGCCGTTTTCAGTTAGGAACATATCGACTCGCGCCATTCCCTCGCAACAGAGACACTCGAAGGTGCGAAGAGCGAGCCGTTCAGCCTCTTTTATCCGCTCTGGATCAAGCTTTGCGGGAATAACCAATCGAGCTCCCTCCGCGTCAAGGTATTTAGCCTCGTAGGAGTAGAATTCGTGTGAAGGAATAATTTCACCTGCAACTGACGCAATCGGCTCTTCGTTTCCGAGGACTGAAACTTCGATTTCACGTCCCTTAACAAATTCCTCAACGAGCACCTTTGTATCGTAGCGAAACGCCTCATCAAGCGCGCGATCGAGCTCTGCGGCACTAGTAACTTTAGATACACCAACCGAGGAGCCAAGATTCGCTGGTTTCACGAAAAGGGGGAGACCGAGCTCTTCCGAGAGGCTCTGAAATGTTATGGTCCTGTGACGAGAATGTGGGACCGTCACAAATCGTGCCACCCCAATTCCTGCATCTCGAAGCAGCCTTTTGGCAACATCTTTGTCCATTCCGATCGCTGAGCCAAGAACGCTCGGCCCAACAAACGGAATATCGAGAATGCGAAATAGACCCTGAATTGCGCCATCCTCACCGAGCTGACCGTGAAGAACTGGAAATACAACATCGAGTGGAGGGAGGTTTAAAGATTGCTCATCTCCATTGGTACCGGAGTATGCAGCACCAGGTCGAACGGAAAGTGGTGTTGCCGTTGAGGAGAATGCTGGAAGTGGCTTGCCCGTCTCTACAGTTAGGCTCGCCAGATTTTTTTGATCGGTGAGGAACCATCTACCGCTTTTATCGATTCCGATAAGTATCACATCATACTTTTCGGGATCGAGCGCCTCGACAACGTTACGGGCAGACAAGAGCGATATCTCGTGCTCTGCGGAGCGCCCGCCAAATATAACTCCAACCCGCAGCTTTCCCATGACCTGTACTCCGTAAAATAGGTGGAGAGTCGAATCCAGTTGACTCACCGGTATTGTTGAACAGGTAGGGCGGGATGACAATGAGCGTAGTCGCTCTCTGATGTCGAATGAACCACGGAAGCCAAAAAATTTTTAACTGGCTTCTATTTGTTCTGTTGAGGCTTTTTCTCTTGAGCTTTTTTTGGGCTCTTTCCCTCATCGATTCCGAGCGCTGCAAAAACATTCGGGACTTTAAGTTTAAACTGTTTTAGCAGAAATTCGCCGTTTGCGAGTGCTTTAGTTGCGCTAATCTTACGAGCTGTTTTTTCCTCTTTTAGCGCACGATCTACAGTTTGTTGACACCGCTGATAACGGAAAAGCTCTTCTCTTGCAAACGATTGAGCGGCGGCCGAGGTAGTAATTCCCCGTAGGTAACCCTCACGTTTATCAAACTCCCACTTTTTGTAAGAGCTCCAAAACTCCTCGAGGATAGGGCAAGAGGCCGCTCCTGAAATGCTCGCGTTCGCGATATCAACGGCGAGAATTGCATCGAGTATTGCAGGGCAGCTTCCCCGTTTGGATGCGCAATATAGGTACGTTCCAGCAAGGTGCCGTATTACGAGAGGACTTGCGGTATGCTTGGTAACGGTTCCCGACTGGACCTCGGTAAGAACAGTTTGAAAAAGGTGTATCGCTTCTGTTTGCCCCGCCTCGTATGGGGTTTGTTTTGTCGGCTCGTCCTCAAATGCTATCGAGCCCTCGGTAGGAGGTCTTTCAGCGACACAGCGCTCCGATGAAACAAAGGCCGCAAAAAGAGCGATACCGAGAGTGAATAAAGGAGAATATACCTTTTGCATGGGAAAATTTGCGAAGTTTTTTCGGGTGCTCAATTTAGCTTGCCGAATGTTGGTAGCTCCATTATCCCCAACCTACCAACATTGCGATATACCTTTCTTCTTGTTCTCGGATGCTTCCTGATAAATCCGCTCGGGAGGTTCGCGGAGGTCCCAGACCAGCCCGAGTGCCTGTAGAGCCCGCAATATGTAGTGCGAAATATCTATTTCCCACCAATAAAATCCCTGCCGCTCAGAGCCTGGATAACGGTGATGATTGTTGTGCCAACCCTCTCCGAGGGTGATAAGAGAGAGTATGAGACTATTTTTGCTGTTATCAGAGGTTTCAAAACGTCTGCGCCCAATTATGTGAGCGGCAGAGTTAATCATGAATGTTCCGTGATAGAGCAGTGTGGTGCTAACACAAAATCCCCAGGCAAAAAGCTGAAGAGGGGTTGTGCCGAGCTGTGGTGCGTAGCTTTGAAGAAGCCAACCTGAGAGAAAGAGAAGCGCGATGAGGCTGACGGGACCTACCAAGTGATTTCGATCGATCCACCGCAGCTCGGGGAACTTCACGAGATCTTTTACAAGGTCATATCGCGTTTCTATGTAGTGAGTACATAAAACCCAACCGACGTGCGCCCACCAAATACCCTGAACGACGGTTGAATGAATATCTTCCTCGGTATCAGAGTGTTTGTGATGGTGTCGATGATGACCGGCCCACCAGAGAGGGCCTTTCTGCGCACAGGTCGATCCAAGAAACGCGAGGAGAAATTGAAAGGGGCGGCTCGTCTGGTAGGTGCGATGGGAGAAATAACGGTGATACGCGCCGGTGATAGCGAACATGCGGATCAAATAGAGGCTGACGCAGACGAAAAAAGCGGTCCAGCTAAATCCGGTCCATATAACGAGGAAGCAGCCGAGGTGGATTAGCCAAAAAACGGCCTGTTTGAGGATATTAATCGGAGAAAAATCAGGTGGGAGATACCGAGGGTTCATAATCGACTTCTTTAAGGATTCACACCGTACCGCAAAAGTCGGAGAACTTTACGGCTACGCCGATATTATAATCCGTTACCGAAACTAGGTCGAATAATCGCACAAAGAGTCTTCTTCCAAAAGAGGCCGACAGTGTTAGTTGTAACCTAACTCACTAAAAAATCGATCGATATTCTCGGATATTTCCCCTTTAGGCAGAATGCGCGGAACCTTGTGTTGTCCACCTAGTTTGCCTCTCGACTCCATCCAACGCTCGAATGAGCCGGGAGGAACAATGTACACGAGCGGTTCCTTGAGTCCAAAACCCTCAGCTCGATGTCCTCGATAATCATCGTTTCGCTGCTGTAGTGTGCGATCGAGAGTCTCGACAAAGGTGCGCTTCTGATCGGTTGAAACTTCAGCTGTTCCAAGCTCAACAAAGTATCGATGGCCTCCGAGGTCGCCATCGTGTTTAGGGAAAAGAGAGCTCACAGTGTAATCGGTGACTGAGGCTCCGATACTCTCGGCTGCTGCACTCACCGATGCATCGATCTCTTCGCCCGTAAGATGCTCTCCAAAGTCCGAGAGGAAATAGCTGGTACGGCCAGTTATAACGACCCGAGGAGGAGAGAGCTCCACAAATCGAACCGTATCGCCAATAATATAGCTCCACAATCCAGCGCAGGTTGTTAGAACGACAGCATACTCGACACCTAGCTCGACGGAGCCGACCCAGAAGCGTCGATGATTTCCATTCCTCAAATCTTCGACCGGTATAAATTCAAAAAATATCCCGTGATCGAGATTGAGTTTCAGACCGGCATCTGGTGCACCATCAGCAATACCGATAAATCCCTCACTCGCGGGATATACTTCGCGCATCTCTGCGCTTGAGCCAGCGAGCAACGTTGCAAATCGGGATCGATAGGGCTCGAAGCGAACTCCCCCATGGACTATCATCTCGAGATTGGGGAAGAGCTCTGCAATCTGTTTGCCCGGGCGAAGCTCGCGGAGTTTGTCGAAAAATATCAGGAGCCAACTCGGAACGCCCCCTATCATCCGAATATCTCTTGTGAGTGATTCCTCGGCGAGACGATCGATCTTTTGCCGCCAATCAGCGATAAGGGCAAGCTCAGGAGGGGGGAAATATCGAGGCCGAATCCAGGCGGGAATAGTTTTTGCTGCGATACCGCTCAGATCTCCTGACCAGACGTTCTTCGCTTCCTCAACAAGATCGGTGCTCCCGCCCAACATAAAATTGAGCCCCCCAAGAATCCGTGATTGAGGGCGCTGATTGAGATGATGAACGAGGAGATCGACTCCCGCCTTTGTGTTCGAGCGAATCATCTCGTTTGAGCACGGGATATATTTTGTGGTTCCGGATGAAGTTCCGGAGCTAACGGCGAAATAGGGAATCCGTCCAGGCCAGGATACATCTTCGAGGACCGGAAAAGGGGCTCGCCAGTACTCGTTCCAGAACTGCTCGTAGCTTCGAACTGGAACTGCGCTCTGATAATCTCGCACCGAGGTGATGCGCTCAAATTTATGATCCCTTCCGAATCGGGTTCGACGTGCGGAGCGCACGAGGGATAGAAGCGTTTTTTCCTGAGTGAGGGTCGGAGAGCCGTTCTGAAGCGCTCTGTTGCGCTTGAGGGTGTACATCTTGAGAAGCGAGGTGGCATCGAACATGGCGGGCATTCTATTAGGGACGATAGGGGGTGAGCTTTAAAGACAACTAAATGCTGCTCTTATATCGAGGTGGTTCGTGATGCTGATACGGCGTGAGTTGCCCCGACAAAAAGGATGACCCGATCCGATTCCCCAGAGGTGTCACAAGTTGATTCCGTGCGATCTATTGAGAGGCAAGCGGTGCTTAGTCCAGCGCTGGATTTAGTTGAGCCCATCGATAAAAGTTCTGCTCTATCGGCAGCATGATTTTTCACAACAACCCAGGCAGGATAAGGAGCTTCCCAATCCCAACGATAATCAGCCAGCTCGATCCACTGATCGCGAAAGTGTTCCTTAACGATATTCCAGGAGAGGCGATGGCTCATAGGAGTTTTTGTGACATGAGTGGTACTGCCGAGTCGATTTTATAGGCGGGCGATTTTTGCGCGGCTCTCGACTAGCTCGGTAAACTTCGATAGTGTGACAAGGTGCTCGCTTCTATTGATCAATATACGAAGGAGTCGAGTCAAGAGCAAACCGAGAGTAATTCTTTTTGATCAATCCTGACAATTAAGTTTGTGTCCGCTATTGAGCGTAACTTAACCGTGTCTAAAAATCTCCGTTCGCGTCCCGACAAAAAGAGGCAAAATCTGTATGGCAAAAGTTACTAACATCTCAGGCTTTCCCGAATATCTTCCGGAAGAGCGAATTGTTGAGGAACACATTTTACGAACGATCGGCGATATCTTTCGGCTGCACGGATTTGCGAGCATGGAGACTCCATCAGTTGAGCTTGTCTCAACTTTGACGCAGAAAGGGGTCGCTGAAAAGGAGATATACACGCTGCGACGGCTTCGGGATGAGGGCGACACTGAGGCTGAGCTTGGTCTTCATTTTGATCTCACCGTTCCGTTCGCAAGGTATGTCGCGCAACATCTCTCGCGACTCTCCTTCCCGTTTCGCCGCTCCTGCTATCAAAAGGTATGGAGAGGAGAGAGGCCGCAAAAGGGGCGATATCGCGAATTTGGTCAGTTCGATATTGATATCGTGGCTCGTGATACCCTTCCGATTTCGGCCGATGCAGAAGTTGTCACAGTGATCGCTAAGGCTTTTTCTCAGCTTGCGATCGTTCGGGCAGAGCTTCGGATTAACAATCGGAAAATTTTGCTCGGGATGTATGATTCGCTCGGGATTGGAGAGTCAAGACGTGGAGAGGTCGTCAGGATAGTTGATAAACTAGATAAAATTGGTCCTGATGGTGTGAGAAAAGAGTTGAGCGAAGGGGAGGGTCTTGGGAGTGAGCAGATAGATAGGATTCTCGCCTGGTCAACTCTTAAAGCGCCCGCTGCTGGGGCGAGGGAGATGCTCGAAGGGCTTGCGATTGAAAATGAGACCTTTCAGCGAGGCGTGCAGGAGCTGGTCGAGGTTCTTGAGCTAGTGCCTCCAGCAGCCCGAGATATTATCACCGTTAGTTTAAGTCTTGCTCGCGGACTCGATTATTACACTGGAACAATTTTTGAGGTTGTCCTCCCCGATTACCCTCATTTTGGCTCTGTCTCTGCAGGTGGGAGATACGACGATCTTACCGCTCAATTTCTTCCGGGGCAGCGACTGCCGGCGGTTGGCGGTTCGATTGGGGTGTCGCGGTTGATGGGATTGATCCTCGAAAGGGAGCTAATGCCGATGCACCGGCAGTGCCCATCACGATTGCTCCTCACGATTCACTCGGAGGATTCTCGGGTGCGAGTTAATGAGTGGGCAGAGCGGTTCCGCGCAAAATGTGTCCCGACAGAGGTGTATTTTAAACCAGCAAAGCTTGGCAAACAGATAGAATACGCAAACGCAAAGGGAATTCGGTTTGCAGGATTTATGAATGAGGAATCGGGGGAGATTGAGATAAAGGATCTTAAAGAGCAACATCAGGGACCGCTCGGTGATCTTGATGAATGGATTGCGACAAATAGAGCCAGTTTATTTGATTAGTAGTAGTTTTGTGTTTGGGCGCGGGTTTCGGATCGCATTGTGGAGCCTGCTTGCCTACTGGACATTAAAACCCCAACCCGATCATTGGAGTTTTTCGTTGCGGAAAAAGAGTTGAATCGATAAACAAACGGGCTTGAGGGGATTCAGCGGTGAGAATGGTCGAACCGGGTGGCCGAATACTTGGTAGTTTATATTGTCGAATCTGAGATACAAGAATCAGTGGGAGAGATGGGTGTTTTGGTGCAGTAACTGCATCGATTGAGATCTCCCCGAGCGCGCTTATCGTTAGTGATGATCCCAAAATTGTGAGGTTTTGAATCTTTACTGAACCCCGAATATATAGAGCAACCGTCGTCTCGGGGATGACCACACTTGACCCGTGGAGCCCGCCGTTTAGGGTGATTAAGGAATGTGGTGAGGGTGGAATGACCGAGCACCCAAAGTTAGTTAGTGGATCTGCTGTTATCGGTGGGCAGGATACTGCTGTTTTCTCTATCTGTGAGGTAAGGGGAATACCCTGAACAATTAGTGGAGAAAGATTATAGCGAATGGTCCTAAATCTATCTTCTTCGGGATGGGAAATTATCGCCTGTGATGAATTTGGAACGGCTGCGGCGATCGCTGTAGCTCGCTGCTGTAGATCGAAGGCGCGACCACGTTGAGCCGCGGCCGTCGTCCGAACTGCCGATACTCCCTCCATCGCAAGAATTGTCCCGATACTGCCGAGAGAAACCAATAAAAATAGAAATGGTAAAAGGGCAAATCCAGCAATCTTAGCGCTCGTTTGGTTTGGATTTTTCGCAAAAGTATACATTGAATACAAACCGGTACTTTAAAGCTTATTGACGATCCGAAGCAGGGAATCATACGAAGCGCGGGTAAGACTGCCGTATTGCTGAATCGGATAGCGTTTTAGAGCCCCTTTTTCGGAGGTAATTGAGATACCGATCGTCGGGGAGGTAGATAGAGAAATTGAAAGGGGTGGTACATCTGCAAAGAGAGGCTGATTTTCGATGACTGAGCTGCCGACCTGTTGAAAGAGCCGCAGCTCCTTTTTTTCGCTTACGTAGTAGGTTAGAAGTTGTGAGATCGGAACAAGAAGAAGGGTCCGTTTATGATCGAGAGAGTGAGTTATAAGGCTCTCCTCTCGCCCAATTAATCCAGAGCAACATCCATTTGAGGAGCATCCAAACGATTGTGCCACAACCTCTGCAACACCCTCGGCTGAAATTGCAAGAAATGAGCGATGCGGAGAGGAGGGTGTTTTGCCCCCTGAAGCGGAGCATCCCTCAAACCAGTTATAGCTCGACTGAATTGGGGTTGTACTTCCAGGAATCAGCGCGGCGGCAGAGTCGAGTGCAAGCACCGATATCGCATCTGATGTTCCAGGGCGAATTGTTGAAGACCCACGCATCACTGGATGTGCAGCTCCGCTCAGGTATGAGATTGTTCCACCTTTGTGAACTCGCAATCCAAGAGCCAGTCGATGGGTGTCGGCATCTTGCATGATCTGCGATGCGATCGCGGAGAGTCTCGCCGCAAGTCGCTGAGCCTCCGCCTCTTTTTTTATAGCGAGAGTTTTTTGAGTAAGAGCATGAATCGCCGGAATCGCGTAGGCAAGAACAAGAGAGGCAAGAGAGAGGCTGACAAGAAGCGATATGAGGGTAAAGCCTCTTGAGGATTTCGAAAATCGGCTAGAACGAGCCTTAAGATCAATAACATTTATCATGGCCACTCTCGCACGATAAAAAGTGAGTGTTTACCGCGTGAGCAGGTCAGTATCTCAGAGCCATTATCGGTACAGCCTGTTTGCGAGAGAGGTTTAAGAGTCTCATCTGCGCGATGAGCGATGCCGTTACGTTGTAGCGTGACGAGAACCCGAGCGGTCAGAATAAATGATACCATTAGCAATATGGCAATAAGGGTTGCGCCGATAAGTATCTCAACAAGGAGCTCTCCTGATTGATCTTTTCGTCTCATTTAGCCACCGCATTTTTGCAGATAGTTCTTACTCGACACCTTAAGGAAAGGGTCGTTGAACAGCTGAGGAGCGAGCGGGGTTTTGTCAGCTTAAACGTGGTAGGTGAGCAGGAACGAGCGTAGCGAATTTCGTGGAGAGTTGCTGAGTCTGATTCAGGGAGAGAGAGCTCAGTTCCGTGCTTGGGGCTAAATGTCTGAGAAATGTCACCGATCTGGGCTGTAAGAGTGCCCGATTTAAGAGATAGCCGAATTGGTTTATTTTGGTGACTAGAGGCTATAATCATCTCTGTAAGAAATAGGGCTAGTCGAGAAGATTCGTGTCGGATGTGGCGAGTTATCACCGCCGAATCGAGCCACGCTGATCCCGAAAGCGCAACGATACTGCAGACTAGGAGCCAACAAATAAGCGATAGAAGTGAGCTGCCAGAGGCAGGTGAATAGTGCATCGGTATCAGAAAGATCGTAAAAGAGTAAGCGGCTCGATAGCGTTGTTTACAGCTACGCGAAATATGCAGCGAAATTTACGTAGCTCTTATCGATCTTTTTTTGTGAGAGTTTCTTGATCGATAGATAAAAAATGAGGACAAGGAATCGATATGGAGATGCATCCCATGAAAACCGCAATTATCATTCCCGCTCGTTTTAATTCCACCAGATTTCCCGGTAAACCGTTGGCGTTACTTGCGGGAAAGACGATGCTTGAAAGGGTTGTTGGTATTGGAAGAGATGCACTTCAGGGAGATGGTTCTGGACTTGTTGTTGTGGCTACTGACGATGAGCGAATTGGGGCTCACTGTGATGATATCGGAGTTGATTGGGTTGAAACGGCTGCTTCGTGCGCCACTGGTACCGATCGGGTGCAATCGGCGGTGGAGAAGTTGGGAATAGATTTTGATTTCATCGTAAACCTTCAGGGAGATGCGCCGTTTACGCCACCTGACTTTGTATCTGCGATGATTGCATCGTTTAAGGAGTCGCCGTGCGATATCGTGACGCCGGTAGTTAACCTTGATTGGAGTGAATTAGACAAGCTCCGTGAACGGAAGAAAATAACGCCTTTTTCTGGGACTTCTGCCGTTTTTAATCAGAAAACAGGAGATGCGTTGTGGTTTTCAAAATCGATCATTCCATCAATCCGAGATGAGCTTCAAAAACGAGAAAAGGAAGCGATGAGTCCAGTGTATCGGCATGTGGGGCTGTATGGATATAGTCGCGATATGTTGCGCAAATACGGAGAGCTTCCAAAAGGTTACTATGAGACGCTGGAGGGATTAGAGCAGCTCCGAGCTCTTGAGAATGGCTTTAGGATTCGATGCGTTTCGGTAAGCTATCGCGGTCGCCCCTCAATGTCTGGTGTTGATAGTCCAGAAGATCTCGCTCTCGCGGAATCTTTATTGAGAGAGATGTAGGAGAAACCGAGAGGAAATTTTTTTTTCGAACCATAATTTTCTGATTCTTCAAGGTGTGAGTTCATGGGAACAACTTTACTTATTGCGCGACACGGAAATACCTTTGGCCCTGGTGATGTTGTCACCCGAGTCGGGGGGCGCACCGATCTTCCTCTTGTTGAGAGTGGTCGAGAACAAGGTATTTGTTTAGGAAATTACCTGAATAATCGAGGTTTGGTGCCCGATTTCATCTTTACATCTTCCCTTAAAAGAACGATTGAAATGGCCGATATGATTGAGCAGGCTTTGGGAAGATCGATTCCTCGATCTGAGCTCTCAATTTTTTCGGAGATTGATTACGGACCAGATGAAGGGCGGCCAGAGGCAGAGGTGGTGGCTCGTATCGGGAAGGAAGCACTAAAAGCGTGGGATACAAAAGCGATCGTCCCGAATGGATGGAGAGTTGACCCCGCTGAAATAGCCCAATCGTGGCGTTCTTTTGCTCAACGAGTTGTTGCAGAGTTTCTGGGGAAACGGGTGCTCGTTATTTCAAGTAATGGAATTATCCGGTTTGCCCCTGTGCTCACCGATGAAGGAGACTCGTTCTATGAGCGCCATCAACCAAAAGTAGCAACAGGTGCACTATGTCGCTTTGAGTGGGATGGAGAAGGTGAGGGTGCTGGAGAAGGGGACACACAAAAATGGCACTGCAAAGAGTGGAATGTTAAGCCATCAAGTGATTGAGTCACCCCTAAAAAAGATCCCCTTCGTCCTTACGTAATCCTGCTTTATCGAGATTGTCGGCTGGTATTCCGAGAAGCTCACGGAATCGGCGCCGGTAGTAAATTTCAAATCCATCCTGAACGCCATCTGCGTCCATAACGTCATCGATACAGCGACTCACGAGCATTAGTTCATCCTGAGAGAGATGTTCTCTTAACCGCAGCGCGTACTCAGCAGTACTACGGAGATTTTTTAATACCGTAACTGCCTCATTAATGTGTCGCTGGGCTCTATCACGAGGAACTCCAAAGACCCGATTCAGGGCCAAAATGATGACCTGGTATTCCTTCTGAGCAAATCCCTCATCGCTCGATGCAAGCTCAACCAATAACACTGCAAGAGCAAGCTCTAGCTGTTGCTGCGTTGCGGTGTTGCTTCTGCGGTTTACCCCTCCTTGATTGAATTGACCGGAGAAAAAGCCGCCGCTACTAAAAAAATCTTTGAAAGAATTCATCTTGTTCTTCCTTTTCCGTACGTTTCCCCAAACCTTCTCTCTGCCTTAACTAAAAGTCTCACTACATCGCCGTAAATCAATCAGTCCATGCTGCGCGGCGGTGTACCCTGCATAAATCCGGCAAGGTCCTGAATATCCAACATGCCGATAGGAATGTCATTGCCATCTACAATTACAAGCTGGTCGACCCGCCATTTTCCTATAGCTTCGAGAGCCTCCCGAGCGGATGCTGATGCAGAGATTCTTTTTGGTTCACGCCCAATTACTGCTCCAACGGGAGTATCCAAAAATTCAACGCCATTTCCAAGCAGACGTCGCAGATCACCATCGGTAAAGACTCCAACCAGTTTACCGATCCGATTGACGACCGAGGCAGCACCTGGACGTCCCGGAGTCTTGATGTACTGACCAATTACCTCTTTAACCGATAGCGTTTCGTTTACCACGCAGTGATATTCACCGGAGCGCATTATCTCGGAGACTTTCACGAGACGCCGTCCAATATCACCCGCAGGATGCAACCGTGCAAAGTCTCCACGATCGAACCCTCGCAGTGCGCAACACCCCATGGCTATTGCGTCTGAAACCGCCAACATTACCGTTGTACTGGTAGTAGGCGCTATATTTAAGGGTGGACATTCACGTATTGAGCCAAGCGGAACAACGATGTTGCTCGCCTTGCCCAATGAGGAATCTACCGATTGAGTTATGCCAATTATGCGGCATGAACGCTCTTTAACCCGAGGAATAAGAGCAAGGACCTCCTGAGATTCGCCAGAAAACGAGAATATAATCGCTAAATCCTCGCTGGAAAAACGCCCTAGATCGCCGTGAAGAGCCTCGGAAGGACTTACAAAAAAAGAGCTGATACCGGTACTTGCAAGGGTTGCAGAAAACTTTTGGGCAATATGTCCAGCCTTTCCCATACCGGAGGTGATAATCCGTCGTTGCTCCTTGTGAGTCGTCACAACAGCCGACACAGCCTCGTCAAACGATTCGGTAAGCTGATCAGCAATACGGGCAAGCGCCTCTGATTGCGTCTGCAGAACAGCTCGGCCAACTTCCCTTATATCGATAAGGGGAGCTACTGGATTGGGTGTCGGGTAGGTATTTTTCATGACCTGTATGGTATCGGTTATTACCACCGCTATTCAAGGTTTTAAGCCATTAGCTATAGAAACGACGCAAGCACCGATGAACCATAAAACTCTCAGATCACAGATGTCGAGCAATTAGAGGAACCGCAACTATTCCACCAATAATACCCATAAGATTGACGCTTATAAGGACAAGGAGAACTCGGCATACTCGATTACGATACCATCCCCGCACGGTTGTCATATCGTCAAGAACCCCCTCAAGGTCGCCAACTCTTGGCCTTCTGAGCGCCGCCTCGATGAGAGCCGCTATCCAACCCGAGCGAAGAAATGGATTGACCGCGGTAAAGGGGGCCACCATCGTCGCGGTTAATATGGTAAGGGGATGAGCAAGGGCGAGAATCGCTCCAAGGGCTGCCGTTGATCCGGTTGCAATAATCCATGAGAAAGCCATCGCGGTACCGGCATCCTTGCCCGAGCGGAAAAACCCGATGAAAACAATCATGATTATGAGGGTTGGAATAATCCATCGGAGCATTCGACCTAGTCCGGTTTTGTTCGGAATCTCTTTAAGGGGAGAAAGATCGATCGATAATCCTTCACGCAAAATTCGGGAAATTCCAGGCACGTGACCGGCCCCAACGATTGCGACAGTTGGAAAAGCTGGAGCCCGACGAATCATCTCGGACATGTAGCGATCTCGCTCACCAATAAGGGTACTTTCGACCTCTGGAAAGACCTGACCAAACTCCTCAAGGGCGGCTGAGAGCGCATCGCGCTCCTTTAATCGTTCGATATCTTCTGGTTTAACCCGTTCGCCAGAGATAAGCCCAGCGATTATTGTTGAAATTAACTTCATCGCCGATAAAAAACCTAGATGTCCCCAGACCCGTTTAAGGGTAGTTCTAATAGAGCGATCGGCGAGAATTAGCTCGGCATTCATAGCTTTTGCAACAGAGATCGCTTCAAGCATCTCTGCACCGGGTCGCACATCGGTTGCAGCACCAATTTTTTTTTGGAATGCCGCGAGGAGTAATTGGCTTAAAAGAAGGTGTCCTCGCCCCTCTCGAATCGCCTGAACAACATCCATATTTTTCCACCCCTCAGGATTTTGAATCGCTTTGAGGCGGGACTCGCACAGCTCAATTGCTACTGATGAAGGTTTGATATGCTCTATGACAGTTCGCGCAAGCTCTACAGATTCGCGGCTGATGTGAGCAGTTCCAACGAGATATACAGTTCCAGCGGGAAGATCGATTCGCTCGACATGGGGATGTTCGAAATTTTGCTCGGACTGTGCCGAATCATCGGGTGTAATATTCATCGGGTTTTGATTGAAAGTGGTGGGAGAGCAGCGACTAAAATAAGATATTATACTCTCTTCATGATAGCCGTGCCAGAATGGTTCAGAGGGAGAGAAAATCGTGATTTTTCAGGGAAAATCATCAATAATTCAGAGACTCAACCTATACAAGGCATTTCATGATTCATCGAGCTCCTCTCACTATACCTGAATCTGAATTGACCTTTTCCTTTGCGCGATCGGGAGGACCGGGTGGGCAGAATGTCAATAAAGTTGAGACAAAGGTGACCGTTCATTTTGATTTTATGTCATCGCGGATTCTCACTGAGCAACAAAAAGAGCGATTAAGCCGCAATCGAGAAATTCAGGCGCGGCTCGATGCAGATGGTTGTATCGTTCTCACGAGTCAGGAGCACCGAACGCAGAATCTGAATAAAAAAGGGGTGATTGAAAGATTGCACGAGCTTATTGCTTTTGGCTTACAGCGGCGAAAGGTGAGAATACCGACCAAAAAAACCCGATCGAGTGAAAGAGAGAGGTTGGAGGGAAAGCGGGGAAGGTCGGCAGTCAAGGCGGGTCGAAGGCGTGTAGTTGATCGGGGTGACGGTTAAATCGGTCAGTGGTAATGGTCGCGGTAGTTGTAGTGATCAAACAGTTAGCTGAGTTCTCCAGATGGTAACGCTCTTTTAGCGAGAAGTAGTGAGTTGCCTACGACAATCAGATCAGAAAGAGCCATAGCAAGGGCTCCGTACGATGGTGAGAGGATACCACCCATCGCAAGCGGAATCGCGACTAGGTTGTAGCCAAAAGCCCAAAATAGGTTCTGAACGATAGTCCGATAGGTTGCCGCTCCGAGCTCGAGTAGGCTCGGTATAAGTCGAAGCTGTCCGTTTAACAAAATAATATCGCCACTTTTCATCGCTGTTTCTGCACCACCCCGAACTGCGATTCCGACTGTTGCCTCCGAAAACGCGAGCGAGTCATTTACTCCGTCACCGATGAAGAGAACTGAGCCTTTTGTCCGACGAAGACGGATTTCTTCGAGCTTCTCGGTTGGTGAACACTCTGCACGGAAATTTTCAACCGCTATGTGATGGGCGATTCGAGCGACACGCTCTTTTGTATCACCACTGAGGAGAAATGTGGTGCGTCCCTGTCGATGCAGCGCGGCGACTACCTGAGTCGCATCAAAATGAAGCTCATCTTCGATTGTTATCCTCCCGAGAATCACACCATTCCGTGAAACGATGAGTGAAAAAGCGGTATCTTTCGTATCGTCGCTTGCTGGATTTGGACGAATTTCTAATATATCGCCTAGTGAGGAATACCCACGAATACCTTCGCTTCTTCGATCCTCAACTGAAGAGAGCTCAATCAAGGGAGCATCGCTGAACGCTGCAGTTAGGGAGCGGGCGATGGGATGAGTCGAATGAGATTCGAGCGACCGGATAATTGAGCGAAGCTCTGATTCGCGTATTGATTCTTGATTCTCTAGGGTTGCAACCTCAATCGATGAAACAGAGAACTCTCCGGTCGTAATAGTACCTGTTTTATCGAACCCTACCTGCTTAATCGAGGCGAGAGCTTCGATTATATCGCCCCCTTTAATCAAGATCCCGTGTCGTGCCGCGCGACCGAGTGCAACTGATATCGCTGTCGGAGTAGCCAGACCAACAGCGCAGGGGCATGAAGCTGCAAGAATCGCGATACCCCGAAGAAGCGCATCGATAAATGGGATACCGAGTATCCAAGATACGAGCACTGTTCCGATTGAGAGAACGCAAACCGCGGGAACAAAAACTGCTCCTACCGAGTCGCCGATTCGCTGAATCTGTGGGCGATGAAGCTGGCTATCAGCGAGCAGTGTGATAATTTGCCCGAGGGTCGACTCTTCACCGACCCGATTAAGCCGAATTTTGAGCGATCCAGAACTAACCAGAGTTCCTGCTATGACTGCTGCTCCTCGCTCTTTTTTAACCAGCTCGCTCTCTCCGGTAATCAGAGATTCATCGGTCAGACCATCTCCCCAGTAGACTATTCCATCCCCCGGAATACGCTCTCCTGCATTTACGATCACCCGATCATCCGCTTTAAGGGTTTCACACGCGACTCTCTCCGTTTCAGCATTAGCTCCGACACCACGAACAATTACCGCGGTCTCCGGCGAAAGCCGAACCAGGTCGTGCATCGCTTCTCCTGTGTGAGCGAGCGCCCGCTTTTCGAGTACCTGACCCAATAACGCAAATGTGATGATCGAGGCGGCTGTTTCAACGAGATGGTGCCCCATAATCGGGCCCTCTTCGCCCGCCATAAAATAGGCACCAAATCCTGCGATTAGACTCGTGGTAGCTCCAATAACGATAAGGGTTTCCATCGTTGGATAACCCCCTATCGCCGAGCGAATTGCCCCAGGGCCGATTTTTGAAAGCCCGATAGCACACGCAGCGGTAGCAAGGCTTAAAGTTACGATGGGGTCGTGAAGAGCCGAGATATGGATCACCATTCCTAGCCACAGAGGTATGGTGAGTAGAAGTGAGGCAATAAAATGGATCGTTGGGGGCGATGCGGGTGGAGGTGCAACGGTGAGTTGAGATGAGACCGGAATGAGGCGATATCCTATTTTCTTGACTGCATCGATAAAAGATTCAGGGCGTTCTTCTGCTGGGATCGCAATCAGCAGGCTTTGTAGCGCGTAATTAAGCGATACCTCAAGAGCCCCCCGTTTTTTGAGCTCCCTCTCGATCGCAGCTGCGCACGAGGCACAATCCATTCCCTCAACCCGATACCGATAGTAGAGGCGAGCAGGATCAGTCATGATGGGCCTTTTTTTTGGGAGGGAGCTTGCTTTCCGAAGCACGAGCAAACGATATCCGACTCCAAATACCGCGCCCTTCTGCCGCTGCTTTTGTTGTTACCGCTGAGAATCGGTCCTGATACCGAAGATTTGGTGATATCGGAAGAGTCGCTGCATAACCATCAGCGAGCATCTTTTCATTAAGCATTACTCCATCACCTCCAAAGAGATACGCAAGCCTCCGGCCATATTTGTCCCGTTTGCGTCGATCATATTCAACTGTGACCGTGGCTCCGCGAGGAAGGAGAGTTGCAAGATGTCGGCTCGCCTCCTTTCCGAGAGAGAGAACTGTTCGCAAAGAAACTCCGAACGTAACTGCCTGTCGATAGGCCCGTTGATTTTCCCTCGATTCCATTGTGTCGATCCCAATTAGGCGAACCGATTCTTTCCCTTCGGGGAATGCAAGCCGAACGGTATCTCCATCAACTACATCGGAAACAGTGGCAGTAAACGAGGATTGAGCAGAGCTTTGGGTGGAGGGTGGAAAGGCGCAAAGCGGAAAAGCGAGAAGTGCCGCGATAAGGTATATAAGTTTAAATATGGCGGGACGCAGAGATGATTTGCGGATGGTTTTGTGTGTTACCTGAGTCATATTTGAAAATCAGCCGATGCAGGTTATCAATTTACTTGTTACATGATATACCATTGAAACGTATTCGAGGACGAGCATCTGCTTCGCAATACCGGTCGAGATGATGCTTTCAGAGAGGTCGTTTTATCATGGCAAAAACAAACGCAAAGAGTTTTCCGACATTAGCGGAGTTGATGGCATCTTCGGAACCTGCAACCGCAATCGCGACGCTCCGTTTTGAAGATGGGCAGGCTTTGCTACAGGAGCTTGTCTCTAGGGTTGAAAGCGGCGAGATATCGCTCGATCAGGCCGTGCAATCGTACGAGCTGGGGAGCCTATTATTAAAGCATTTGCGTTCTCTGCTGAATCAGGCTGAGGAACGGGTGCGGATATTAAGGCTCGATGGAAGCGAGGTTTCGGTGGAGGGATAAGTAGGGGCGAGTAATTAAGAGCCGCTCAGCTGATCGGGATGCATGTGCGAACTCAAGGAGAGAGAAACCCCGGACAGGCTGCCATAGGCGAGCGTTCCGGGGTAAAAACCTGCGATCTGAGAGGAGGAGGATGGTTTAATCCTCGAAGGTCTAGGCCTTTTTCGGCTTGATTTCAAGCCGGGAGGATTGACCACCCAGGATGAGGGTTCCTTCGAACCCTTTGGCTGAGGCCACGAACCCGCCCATGAGTGGTGGGCAATCCGTTACTGTGTCCCTCGACACAACTACGGTCCCACCGGGGACTCGTATAGTGAGGGACTTGGCAGCCGGATCCCAATCGCAAAACGGAACCTTCATCTCAATGAAGCGAACAACCCCGAAATCCTAAAATACACCTCTCCGAATTGCAACTTTCCCCCTCACCCAATCGCCGCCAAGCTCACCTCCAAATCCCGAATAATATCTGCCGCTCGCTCTAATCCAACCGCCAGCCTAATGCCACCAGCATCGAGATTGTGGCCTCTTGGGTCGTTTGGTAGGTAGGCCGAGTGGGTCATTGATGCGGGGTGCTCTATAAGGGTGCGGAGTTGACCGAGGCTGACCGCAAGGGTGATGCAGTAGGCGTAATTTGCTATGTAATTCATCAATCTCTCGCCCCGAGCCCGCGGATTATCTCCTCCGAGCCGGAAATATAAAACAAAACCGGGAGCAAAATTGCCATCGAAATCTCGAAGTACCTCGTGAGCGAGCTGTCGCTGCGGAAAAGACTCAAGACCTGGATAACAGACCGATTCAACCGCAGGGTGATTTTCCAAAAATTGGGCAACTTCGAGGGCGTTTCTCTGTTGCTGCGGGAGCCGGAGCGCGAGAGTTGAGAGTCCATACACGAGGATATGCCACGCGGATGCCGGAGATAGGATGCCCCCAAAATCTTTACGCACGAGGCAGAGCGAGCTGTAGAGCTCCTTGCTGGTGATAACAGCGCCACCAAGCTCGGTCCCAAATCCACAGATACCCTTCGTGAGACTGTGGACGACGATATCAATCCCGTGTTGCAACGGCCGCTGACCAAAGGGAGTCGCAAATGTGTTATCAAAAATAGAAAGAATTTTTTTCTCGGGTGATCTTTTCTCATTTTCTGAGCGAAGGACCGCTGATATCGCTCGGGGATCAATCATCGTCAGGGTGGGATTCACTGGTGATTCAAGATACACCACCCTTGTTTTTTCAGTGATAAGTGAAGGAAGAGTCTCTGGATCGCTTAAATCGGCAAAGATAACTGTACAACCAAGCCGCGATAACCAATTTGTAAGTAGACTGTAGGTACAGCCGTATAACGTATCGTGAGCGATAATCTCGTCACCTGCTTTTACAACGGCAAGGAGTGCACCAGATATTGCCGCCATTCCCGACGCAAATGTCACAGCTATCTCACCACCCTCCGCGGTAGCGAGCGCGTCTTGCAGCATATTACCAGTTGGCTCGCCGAGTCGATCGTAGATGTAGATAGGTGCTTCATCGCTTGAGCGTCCCACCTCGAAAAATCCCTGCGCTCCCCGTTCCGCGGATCCTAGCCGAAAGCTGCTCGATGTCGTTAATGGTGGAATTACGTGATGAGAAAAATCCCACTGAGAGGAGAGCGACTTACCGTAAATGAGCCTCGTCTGGGTCGAGTAAAGCGATTCGTCGATTGATGGCGTAGAGGCTGGTTTTTGTGTGCTCATACAGTACTCCTCGGTAATGGATTTCCGCGATGCGCTTCGGTAAAGGCAGCGTGTCGGAAATGCTTGCAGAGGAGTTTAGTTCCGTCTAGGGGAAAAGTGAGAAGAGAAGTCTCTTACCACTCGCGCCAAGAGACACCCACATAGGCGGCGATAAAAGCTATGGCAAGGAGAGCCCACCAAAGCTTGGCTCGTGCGGTGTTTGCTCGATAAGCAAGGGGAAGAAGGGCGCCGAGGGATAACCAGAGCACAATTTTAATTCCGGCCCAAGCGGGGAACCCCAGACCATTTTTTGCGAGGAGTCCAAAGCCAGATATAAAAAGAAGCAATAATCCCACGCCGTGAGTAATTGAGGCCTTTTTCCGCCACTGATTTCCCTCTTTGGTCACGCCGTTGGCGGCTGACATGAGGACACCGCCGAGCACTGCAAAGATAGCAAATGCCGAGATTAAGTGGAGAATTTTGTAGAAGGCTATCGGCATGAGATTTTCGTCCGGAGGGAGGAGTTAAGGACAAGGGACGGAGAAAAGGCCCGAGCCGGATTCGAACCGGCGATCGCGGTTTTGCAAACCGCTGCCTTAGCCAACTTGGCTATCGGGCCTCAATTGATAAGAGTTATACCTGTTTTAATCGGTTGATTCAAGGGAGTGGAAAGCGGGCATGCGGGACTACTAGGGCTACCGCACCAAACGCAGTCCACCGTTCTAAGATATGTATTTGAATTGAAATAGTGTAGTTTCACCTCCTAACTTTTATGTGGGAGGTGAGGTGATGTCTGGGTCAAATGCGGTAGAGATTGTTCGACGTATCGTATCAAAGATGAAGGATCATCGAGTTGGAGGTCGGACTCTTCACGCGCTTCCCGATGTGATTACCGTAGTTTTATGCGGCGTTATTGCTGGTTGTGAGAGCTGGGAAGGGATAGAGGAGCATGCTCTGGATCGCGAGGAATGGCTGAGGAGCTTTTTGGAGTTACGAAATGGCATCCCATCCCATGACACGATGGAGCGAGTGTTTCGCTACATGTGGCCGGAGGAATTTCGTGAATTGCTTATGGGTTTATCAGGAGCACTTCACGAAACGTTTTCGGGCAAGTTGATATCGATTGATGGTAAGAGTCTGCGAGGCTCGTTTGATCGAATATTGGGTCAGCGCATGAAGCACATTGTGAGTGCGTATGTTGCGGAGAGTGGTGCGACGATATCGCAGGTAACAACAGAGGAGAAATCGAATGAAATAACGGCGATTCCGGAACTTTTGAATCTGATTGACATTGAAGGAGCCACCGTAACGTTGGATGCAATGGGGTGCCAGACATCTATAGTTTCTGAGATTGTTGAAAAAGGCGGCGATTATGTTATTGGGCTCAAGGGGAATCAGGGGAACTTACACGAATCGGTAGAGCGATATTTTGCTGATGTATCTCCCGAGGAATGTGAAAAAAGTGATGACACTAGCGTCCTGTACCATGTAGAGAAGGGGCATGGTCGAATAGAAGAGCGAGTATATGTCATTGACGAAAAGGTGCGTTGGTTGCCCGGGTTCTCAAAATGGTCTGGTCTTCGTTCGATTGGGATGGTTATGTCAAAGCGAACTATCGGCGACAAGCAGACTTCAGAGAGGAGATACTATATCTCCAGTTTGCCGTGCGATGTTGAGTCTTTCGCGCAAGCAGTCCGAAATCACTGGCAGATTGAAAATGGCTTACATCACGTGCTTGATGTTTCATTCGGAAAGGACCGCTCCCGGATTCGCAGCTCGTATGCTCCAGAAAATATGGCTGTTATCAGACGAATGGCCAATACTTTACTGCGGACTGACACCACTCCCAAAAGAACTATGAAAGCCAAAATTAGGCGCGCAAACCGATTGCCAGAGTATCTTCAGCAGATTCTGACCGCTCCGTTAGTAGAACAGTTTTAGCCGTTTGGTGCGGTAGCCCTGACGCAGGACGGAAATATTTCTGATTAGGCATACTATACACGACCGTGGATCGGCAGGCTGGAGAATGTCCTCGTAATAGCTTTTCCTACCGTCTGAGTAACTGGGAGCAATTGGGAACAATTGGGAGCAATTGGGTCGTGACAATTGGGAGCAGATTATGATGGGGTTAAGGCGAATAGGCTGAGGAATGACCCAATGAAATATCTTTGACATTGGGGACTTTTCGCGGTCTATCGTTGGTGAAATGGCTGTGAGGGGACGAAGTATTGATTTGGAATTTCATCAAAAAAATTTGGTGATGGCCCACCGCAAAATACGGGGGGAGCCTCTGTCCTAAAGATCTCAGCCCAAGAGAAAGAAGGTGAGTAGTTCCCTCTATATATCAATATCTGCGATATCGCTTTAGAGAGGGAACTACTCAGCCGGTTTCCCCGCCTGAATGATCTTAACAGAAATAAGGATGCACGGCTTGGATAGTTTTAATTTTCTTCTGATTAAACGGGGCAGCAAATTTTCTGTCAACGCCAGTGGGTAACGGCTTTTCAGGCTAAGCTCAAAAAAAACTCAAGATGAAACTCCTTGGGTCTATTTGCGTCGAAGACAATGTCATCTGGAACGAACGAAACCCATTCAATGAAGTCCGGCGCACTAAGGTGAGATTCATCAAATATTGAACTTTCAAGCTTAAAGGACCGAACCTTCAATTGAGTACTCCAGTAAGGTCAAGTACCGAGCAAACTATAAAATTAAACTCCCTCTCCAAACTCTCTTACAACGGAAAAACAAACCCCCAGCGATCCCAAAAGGTTCCGCCGTCCACCCTCAGTAACTCCCCATCACGCTATCATCCTGACCCGTTCTATGCGTTAGCGATATCCTCAATACACCCAATGATGTGCCAGTTTTTTTGAAATTTATCCCGATCCCATCCGAAATAGTGCGAATCATACCAAGGACCACGGCCATTTCAGCCGACATTCCGCGCCTACCTGGACTATTTCCTTGAAATTCGCGAAGTCCATCTTTCGGTGTTTACCAAAAGATGATTACGTAAGTTCTCTCTGATCCATAATCGCCCTCGGACACCGAACATTTTCGATCCTTAAAGGACGCCTATGAACAAATTCGGATGCAGATGATAAGCTGATGAGGACACCCGCTCTGGATTTGTTGCGGTTACATGTGCTAGCGACTATTAGAAAGAAATTCCTCAATTGCAACAAAAACTCTTAATAGTACCCCATGAACTCATCAACCTTTGAAGTCCCACCCTCGCTTGCTCACCATGTGGGTCGCTCAGTTGGGCGTCAACGGGTCATTACCGATGATGGAGCCGTTCTCATCGTGCTTCACCGCCCACCCATCGATGATTACTGGAAACGGGAAGGTGTCTTCCTTCTTAAAAAACCTGACACTGCCTGGCTTACCAAGGGAGAGCGATCAGCTAGAATACTCCTTGACTCATACCGGACGGTTGCCTGCGGATTCGATGAGGAGTTTGAGGACGCTTCCACCCCTTCAGCTCTTTTTGCCCTCCTCGATCGACTAGTTCCAATTCGTAGATCAGCCCGCAACGTTCATGCCGTACTAGCTGAGGCTGGAAAGCATCTTCGCGAAGACACGGAGCTAGCAGAATGGATTAATTTCGCCTACGAAACAGAGCGTGGCCTAGATCTCCTCTACGATGATATTCGTCACACTATAGACTCGCATCTTGCAAGAATTGAAGAAGAACACATGGAGCTCGCCAAGCAATCTGTAATAGCAACGAATAGACTAAATCTTCTAGTCGCCCTTTTCCTACCCCTTGCTACAATTGCCAGCGTTCTCGGCATGAATCTCTCGCACGGCATCAACAAGGATGATCCACGATATTTTATGGCGGTCGTTGTTTTCGGAATACTGCTAGGTATTGGAGTTTTATGCTACATCCGGAGCGGATTGGCTGAACAGCGGGAATGAGTGTGAGGTGGAATTTTGGAGGTTGTTCTTCGGTCATAGTGCTCTGTACGTGGCTCTCTATACATCTAAGCGATAGAGGATGGAGGCGAACCTCCGTCACAAAAAAACCTCCTCAGCAAAAAGTACCCGATCAAAGTCCTGTAGCACTCGAGAAGGCACCGAGATTTTAAGTCCAAGTACAAGAACCTTTTGTATTCCATGTCGAGGATAATGATTAGCGAGAGCCTGTAATTTGCTCTGAAAATTATCAGAAATTTTTGCTGCATTGAGGATGGGCGAGTACTTCATTTCGCAAATAGTCAACATATCGTCGGCGCGTTCAAAGAGAAGATCTATCTGAATACCGCTCATGGATTCTTTTCGGGTCGAGAACCAAGATCCTACTTTATACCTGATTCCAGAGAATCTAAGAGCATCGGCGAGTAGGTTACTATTTCTCATGCACAACCGCTCAAAAGCGTACCCTCTCCATTGTTGAAAGGACCGGTTCGTTAGTATTTGGCTCGCCTCAATAGTTCCGCCCTCGATCTCCTTTTTAAAAGGGGCAATCAGGGAAAAGTAAAGCAGTAGGTATTCGTCGATAAGTCGATACCGAATCGCTTTGCTTTTAACCGAATCCTGGTAGATGGGAGTAAAGCGTTCTATAAAACCAGCAAGTTGCAACTCCTCAAGCCGTTCCGAGAAGGTTCCACCCGTTTGCAGCTTACATTTTTTGGCGAGCTCTTCGGCGGATAAGCTCTTGACGCTTAGCGCCTTAACAATCGTTTCGTAGTGGCGATTCGCGCCAAAATGACTGAGAAAGATCCGCTCATACTCCCTGAAGAAATACCCATTACGAGTAAATGCTAATTCGTGCAGATTCTGCGTCAGACTCAACTGAGGATTGAGCTCTTCGAGATATTTCGGGATACCACCGAAGCACATCGCGATTTCCAAAATCTCCTTTGCTTTTCGCTTGGTGCCGAAAAAACTTTTAATCTCAGCCAGAGACAGAGGTAATAGGTGGATCTCCTGTGTAATCCGACCATAGAGCGCCTTTGAGCGGAGAACTTTTTTTACCATGAATGAGGAGATCGACCCGCAGAGAATGACCTTCAAGTTTTTGTATCGGGATAAGGTATTATCCCAAAATGATTTAAAAACGGCGACGAATGTATTACCCATCTCCGCTGTCCATTGAAACTCATCAAAGAACAAAACCGGAGGATGGTCTTTACGAAGTTCCAATTCGGCTTTCAGTATATTGAAAAATTCCTGCCATGAAGGACATTCTCGTAAATTGTATTCTTTCTTTGTGTAATGATTTAGGCTTTGAATGGCTGATACTAACTGAATTTTCAGCCCTTCCCCCTCGATGCCCTCAAACTTCCACAAAGGGAGATCCTTAAACGTATGCTCGATAAGAGCCGTTTTCCCAACACGCCGTCGGCCATAGATCACTATAAGCTCCCCGGTATCACGCCAGTTAGCCGCTCTCAGTGTCTGTATTTCGTGAATTCGTCCCCGAAACATAGCGCATAGCTCCACATAAATATGTTATCCGCTTTTTATACCATCCATTTTAGCGGATAGCTAATCTTTTTATAACTTATGCGCTTAGATTATACTCTTAAGACCTTGTGCGTCAGGAAAGTGGATATCGGGGTTTCTGGGACAATTTGGGTGACCTGAGGACAGTTCAGACCGTTGAAAAGAATAATTATCCGTTTTTGGAGAGCGTCAATAACACTTTATCGTTACGTTCGTCCTGACTTTAACTTCAACCTCTCCCGAGCCACAGCCCCCATACGGCTTAGTATTTCACTCTGTTTCTCGATCGAAGTATCAATATGAATGGCATCGTCAGCTGGGCATTGTGGAGCGAGGTCCCTTTGCTGGTCGCGGGTATCACGGGATATTAATTGAGCAGCTATCTCATCGCAATAACGAAGCTCATCAGCGGGAGATTCACCTATCAGCTTCATACTACGAAGCTTACTGTATCGTCGATGAGATCTAATCGAGAGTGGTGCATCAACGTACCACTTTACTAATGCTCTCGGAAACACGACTGTGCCTCCATCACGACCCTCAACGACAATCCGAGAATGACGAGCGACCTGCTCACGCTGAAAGGCAGTGCATTTATCGCGAACAACTGAAAGAGTCGCAAGCTTACTTGCAACCTCTGCAATAGACTCAGAGGTTAGTGCGGTAATTGGTAGCTTACCATCAACCAAAAGCACACTACCTCCACGATCGGTCCGACAAAGATCCCACTCCATCGCCGCAATGATATCTCGAAGCGGTTGTCCAGCTTCCTGCTCTACCTCCTCCTGAAGAGCTCGGTAGGCTATCGACCGATAGAGAAGTCCTGAATTTATATAGAGCGCATCCCATCGAATGGCGAATTTTCGGGCTATCGTGCTCTTACCACTACCCGCAGTTCCATCGACCGTCACGACTAAAGATGGTTTCTTCATTTTTTGCCGTGCTCACTCGTTTCCGAACCAAGATCCTGGGCAACTGAAACCAATTCGAGCAATTCTCTCGGTGAGTACCCATCGCGATGAACCCATCGGACGATTCCTTCACTATCGACTAGCAACGCGCATGCGTTATTTCCGGGAATTTCTCCCACGTAAGACCGAAGTACTTCAGCATCGCCATATACCGTGACAACCGAAGCCCAATCCTCTCGGGGAATTCCCTGTTGCATTCCTCGATTAATGAAGCCTTTTGCGAGTCGCGCTCCGAGGCTGGAAATGGTTGGTAATTCGAGCACGCTGACGGGGGCTTTCGCCTGGAGAACGCCAAGAACCCACCGATCCACATCGAACTGCGCCTCCTGAACATAGGCTACTAACAACAGGTGCGACCTGCCCCGAACTTCTTCCGGAAATTGGACTATTCGACCGTCGAGTGATTCTCCACGAAAGCTCGGCAAGCTCTGGCCGATTAGCTCAGGTGCTGGTTCAACTGAGCGGCGAGAAGAGCACCCCACAACCGATAGCAAGTTGCTGAAAAAAATTATCGAGAGTACGAATGGAATTAGTCGGAAACCATTGGATCGAAAACGGTTTAACCAGCATATAGATCGCATATTTTCTCCTCTAATCTTTTTTTGAGGGTTTTCTCATGCAAGTCGATAGCTGCGCGTCCCTCATGGAGCCTCATTATTTAGGATAGTCATGAAGATATCACGGAACGTGATTTAGTGCCTGCAAATATTAATTCTTAAGCTCTCCTACAAATGGCCCATTTGCGGACATAAAACCAACAGAGTAGTATCCAGCCTAGATTTTAAATCTGGCAGGATCTAAAAAAACTGCATCACCACGCTCTCATCACCGAGTGAGAAATTTGCCTCTATTTTTTCGATATTGTCATGGTAGTCTCCCAACCAAAATATTTCATGTCGGCAAGCACTCGGCGCAATTCGTTGATCAGATATTCAGCAATTCTTGCACTGTTAACCAGTTTGTTTGGATGCGGCTCCCATCGCTCAGTTGGTCAAGTAGATCGTTCGCAAAATTTCCTAAGGTCAATGACCGAGGAAGAGGCACAACGACTTCGGGACTCTCGGTATGGTGAAGGAACAATTCCTCGAGCAGAGGGCGAAGATTTCTTGCGGGATATATTGTTTGATCTTGATTCTGCGGAGCTCACCAACGAAGCGCAGCGAGATATCGAGAAAAACGCTGAGGCGCTCGGTGACGGTTCCGCATCAATTACTCTTGAGGGTCACTGCGATGAACAGGGAACAGCCGAGTACAACCTAGCGCTCGGACAGCGTCGTGCTCAGGCTGTGTTTGCCTATTTGAGCTCCCTTGGAATTGCGACCTCTCGGATAGCGGTAATTAGCTACGGCGAGAACATTCCGCTTGATCCAAAATCAACAGAAGAGGCGTGGGCGAGAAATCGGCGGGTTCATTTTGGAATCGGAGCAGTTGAAGAACAGGTTGGGTCTGCACGGAATCTAGCCCCCTCTTCCCCAACAGTTCGACCGGGAAAGCGCCGGAACATGCCAATTCAAGACGGTGCTATAGATACGGGTGATTAAAGGATCAGCTCAGCGCCAGCTACAGCCCGAAACCTAGTGACGCAGCGACTCGCTGAATCGTCCTCTCATCTCGTTCGCCGAGCATCTGAAGCCCATCGGTCTTAAATGCTGCGACCTCTTCGCTAATTTCAATACTCACTTCAGCCATAAGCTCCAACATATCGACAAGCTCTACATCCTGTAGACCATCGATATACCTCACCTCGCGCAAACCAAAAATCCCTCCTTGACACCAGAGTGATGGGCCGGGGAGATGAAAGTTTTTCGCCAAAAGAAACGAATGAAATCGAGCAATATTTCGTGAGGGAGGAAGCCCCAGAGGACTTGTTAGAACAACAAGGTCTCCGGTACTTTCACCTGAAAGATCGAGCTTTAGCCAAACCCTGTGAAGAATAAAAAGCCACTGATTTTGCTCGTTCCCCCACCGCGCCATTGACGCTGGTATACCCAACTTTGTCTGAAGAACCGTTTCAATCAGTGCTTGTGTGTGGCCCATAAGAGTTCGGATCCCCCTCTTTTTT
>Ga0209598_10000125_pt1 | contig 58472 bp, 41 predicted proteins | sample M_140807_EF_Meta_FD_187317 | JGI IMG/M metagenome (GOLD analysis project Ga0209598, IMG submission 187317) | Freshwater microbial communities from Lake Montjoie, Canada to study carbon cycling - M_140807_EF_MetaG (SPAdes) (version 2) | ecosystem: Environmental > Aquatic > Freshwater > Lake... | reverse complement strand
AACGGGACGCAAAACACCGCGGCCAGAGAGGGCGACCGGTGTGAAGACCGTCCCATCAGCCTATAGTTTCGAATCTTTATCTGCACCCCACGCCTTCTCCGAGGAGCGTCCTGGCCGATGGAACGTGTCTATTCCCGCGCGGCGATGTTCGCGGTGGCCTTCATGCTGGCGACGGCGCTGCTCGGCCTGTGGATCGGTGACCTCCATGGCCAGACCGATCGGGGTGTGCTCCGCTGGGGGACCGTCCATCGCCTCTCGGGGGTGTTTGCGGCCCTCATGGTGGTGCTCGTCAACAGCATGGCGGTGACCTACTTTATCGGCACCGGACGGTGGTGCCGGGAGGTGGTGGAGACTTACGGCCTGTCGGCGGAGCTCATCCGCCGGGCAAAGGCGATCAAGCGGGCGGCGTTCCCCTGGTCGGTGATCGGGATGCTCGCCGTGGTGGGGATCGTGGCCCTCGGGGGAGCGGCCGATCCGGCCACCGGCCGCCCCGGAACACAACTCTGGGTAACGCCCCACCTCGTCGGCGCCATGGCGCTGGCGGCCCTCATCGCCTGGTGCTTCCAGTCGCAGCTACCGCGGATCCGCCGGCAACAGGATCTCATCGAGGAGGTGCTGGGGGAGGTCCGTGAGATCCGCCGCGCCCGCGGCCTCGATGTCGAAGGCTGACGACGGGTGAGCCCCGGCGAGACCAGCACGACGGACGCTCAACGCGCCTCAGAGCCGGGGAGTGCGGCCGCGACGCCGCGTGACGCCGAGAGGATCCCGCGTTCGGCGACGGTGATCCCGGCCGCGACCGTGATCCCCAGCGCCAGCGACGCCGAAAGGAGGAGCCGGTCATGGCTGTGGAACTCCACCTCCGGGAGGAGATCGGCGGCTGCGATGCAGATGAAAGCCCCCGCCGCTAAGCCCAGCGAGGCCCCGAGGAACTCCCCCCGCCCGCTGCCGGCGCCGGGAAGGAAGACGAGGAACAGGACCGCGCCGAGCGGCACGAGGAGGGCGTGGGCGAGGTTCACCATCCACCGAAGGCGCGGAGATGCGTTCGCCTTGAGCATCAGCGCCGTGATCAATCCGGCATCGACCGGCTTATGGAGGAGGATCGCGAGCAACGGGGCCAGGCCGGTCAACACCCCGCCGCGCCCCGCGGGGAGATCCATCGCGGCGGCGAGGGCGGCGCCGTCGGCAAGGCTGTGGACCGCGAGCCCGGCGAAGGCACCGTACCAACCGGCGCCCCCCCGCCCCGGCGCCGGGTTCGCGGGGGAATGATCGTGGCGGGGGGCGTGGGTGTGGCCGTCGGAAGCGCCGTGATCACATCCCCCGGCCGGCCCGTGTTCCGGGTCGGCAGCATGATGAGCGTGGCCATGGAAGGCCCGCTCGAGGAGGAACATCAGAAAGAAGCCGGCGAGAACCCATGGGGCGGCGTCATCGACCCGCCCGCCGCAGGCCCGGGTGGCATGGGGGAGGAGGTGGAGGAACGCCACCCCGAGGAGGATCCCCCCGGTGAAAGACAGGAGCACCTGCATGCGCCGGTGACCGAGCCTCAGAAACGCCACCGACGCCCCTCCGGCGTAGGCGGCCGCGGTCGTCAGCAGGAGGCCGACCACCAGCGCCCGGGCATCGACGCCGGCGATCGGAAGGAGCGCGACCGACGGGGCGACCATGGGCAGACCGGAGCGTGGGGGACGGGAGAGAAATCACTATCACCTCGCCGCGGCGGTTCGGCAAGGTGCCCGAAGGCCGCGGGGGGGGCCGGTTCCACCGCATGCTTTCAGCGGCGGTAGTTCCACGGCGCCGGCGTCGTCGGCATCGACCGGGCGGCCTGCTCCATCTGCTGACGGACGTACTGCCGCGTCGGCAGCGTCTTCTCGCTCCAGTGCGCATCGGTCGCCGAAAGGACACCGAGGGCCACGACGAGGACATAGCTCAACAGGTTCGACCAGGCCTCGGGGCCGTAGAACTTCATCGCCGTCCCGAACGACGTCTTGAACTTCGGGCCGAAGTGCCCCTCCTTGACGCTGTAGATCTCGTCGAGCACGAGATGGATGAGGAAGCCGAGCACGACGGCGCTGGCGATGAAGTAGCGATGGAGCGGTTCCTCGGCACCGAAGGAGAGGAAGGCCACCTGGCCGGCCACGGCCGCCGCGGGAAGGCTGTGGAGCATGCCACGCTGGGCGGCGTACCGCGACACCAGCCAGGCCGCGCCGTACCGCACGGCGAGATAGAGCGAGGCACCGGCGAGGACGGTCGCCTCGGACGACAATCCCGCCTGTTGGAAGCGATGGATCATGAGGAGCGGCAGGACTGCGGCGGCGAAGCCAGTGCTCTCCCGCAGCGACGCTTCGTCGCCGCTGTCGAGGTCGGGCAGCACCCCGGCGAGCACGCAGAGCACGCCGGCGAGCAGGCACGTCGAGGGGGGCATGCCACCGATCTGCCACGCCGCGACGGCATAGGCCGCCCCGGCCACGGCCGATCCAGTGATGTGCACGCGCAGTCCGGGCACCGCATCCCTCCCTGGCGATTCAACCAGCCAATCACCCCGCCCGCGCTTTGTGGGCGCAGCGACATCCGCGTCCCTCGGGCTTCCTTGCCTCCGGGGCACAGATCCTTGTCAGTTGTCGGCAGAGCCGTCACCACAGCGTCAACGCCATGCCGCGGCGCGGCGAGCGCTGCCGGAGCGGCAAGGTCGGTCGGCAACGGCAGGTTCGGCAGACGAGGCCCTTTCCGCACAACCGGCGAAGCCGGGAAAGCGACGCAAACGGGGAAAAACCCGGAAACGAGCCTGGTCTTTCCGGGATCTCCGCGGGCACCGGTGGCGACCTGAAGGCGCAGAACCCCCAATCAACCAGTGGCCCCCAGAAGACACAAACTGCCCACGTGCTTCAGACACTCCATCCCTCCCACTTCCTCCGCACAGTGCCCCAGGGAAAAAACTGCCCGCCCCCCCTGCCCCTGTCGCGGCCGACGGATCGAGCAATTCCAGCGGCAAATGCCCTTCGACACCGGCCCCGGCATCCCTACACTCCCGCCCCGCCGGGTTGGCACGAAACACGCCCGGCCGAGTGACCGCCCCCACCGCTGACGAGGAGACCGGACGTGGCCGTCGAGGGATACGACCTGGTGATGATCGGCCTCCTCGCCGTCGCCGCCCTGCTCGGCTACTTCAAGGGGATGGTCTGGCAGCTGGCATGGATCGCCGGGATCGTCGTCAGTTCGTTCGTGTCCCTGCGGTTCGCCCCGCAGTTCGCCCATCTCTTCGGACACCAGGAACCTTGGAACCGGTTCCTCGCCATGCTCGCGCTCTACGTCGGCACGTCGCTGGCGGTGTGGATCCTCTTCCGGCTCGTGTCGGGATTCATCAACGCGATCCATCTCTCCGCCTTCGACCACCAGCTCGGGCTGCTCCTCGGCCTGGCGAAGGGGGCGTTGCTGTGCATCGTCGTCACCTTCTTCGCGGTCACGCTCGCCCCCGACTACCGCCACCAGATCGTCGCCAGCCGGAGCGGCCGCTTCGTGGCCGAGCTCATCGTCCGTGCCGACACCTATCTCCCCAAGGAGATCCACGACACCGTCGAGCCGTTCGTCGACCAGTTCGAGCGGCAGTTCGCTCAGCCTGGCGTGGGGCAAAACGGCGGACCGGACGCGGCGTTCGGCTTGGCGGCGGGGCAGGTCTCCGCCCCCGGCAGCGGACAGTCCGGCGGACAGCTCACCGGCGGCGGACTGTCGCTGAAGACGCTCATCGAAGGGGTCAGTTCGGCCGCGGCCTGGGCCGGAGCAGAGCAGGGGAGTGGCGCGGTGCATCAGGCCGGGGGCGCCCTGCCTCCGGGGAGCGCCTGGTTCGCCCCTCCGGCAGACCAGAAGCCGGCCCCGGTCGCCGCGCTCCCGGGGGGCTTCCAACCGATCGCCCCGGCCCCCATTCAAGAGTCGCCCCGACCGACCGGAAGCCGCTACGGGAACCCCGCTCCCACTGGCTATCCTGTCGGCGCCCAGTCAATGTTGCCGCTCCGCTGACCGTCCGAGCGCGGGGACGGCGCACGGATCGGCCACCGTAGGAATCGATCCTCATCCGTCAGCGATCGTCACGGTCGGCCCGCGGCCCCGAGAGGAGCAGGGGTGGCATGGCGGAAAGAAGCCGCCGGCAAAAAAAGGGCGTTTTCCCCGGGAAAAAACGACCCTGAATCGGACATAAGAGACATTATCGGACGTTGGGGAGAGGGGAGAAACGGGCCGCGTTTCAGGCGGAAACCGGGTTCTCCTCGAGGAACCTTCCCATCGCACGGAACTTCCCGTAACGGGAATCGACGAGCACCGGGGTCGGCTGCGCGAGGAGTTCCTTGAGCGTGCGGACGAGAAAGTTCTTCACTCGACTGGCCATCTGGCGCGGATCGCGGTGGGCACCGCCGGGCGGCTCTTCGAGGACCGCGTCGATGACCCCGAGCGACCGCAGATCGTGTGACCGCATCTTCAGGGCCCGGGCCGCCTCGGCCTTGTGCTCGGCGCCTTTCCAGAGGATCCCGGCGCAGCCCTCCGGGCTGATGACGCTGTAGTAGGCATGCTCGAGGACGGCCACCCGGTCGCCGACGCCAATCCCCAGCGCCCCCCCAGATCCCCCCTCGCCGATGACCACGCAGACAACCGGGACCGGGAGCGTCGCCATGAGGAACATGCTCTCGGCGATCACCTGGGCCTGGCCCCGTTCCTCGGCACCGACGCCGGGATAGGCGCCGGGGGTGTCGATGAGGCAGATCACCGGCAGGCCGTACTTCGCCGCCAGTCGCATCTTGCCCATCGCCTTGCGGTAGCCCTCGGGATGGGCGCAGCCGAAGTGGCACGCCTGACGCTCGGCGAGCGTTTTCCCTTTCTGGTGGCCGACGACGAGCACCTTGTGCCGGTCGAGCTTGGCAAACCCGGTCAGCATCGCCGGGTCGTCACCGAAGGCGCGGTCGCCGTGGAGCTCGACGAACTCGTCGAAGACGAGCGAGACGTAGTCGCTCGTCTTCGGCCGGTCGGGGTGGCGGGCGACCTCGACGGTCTGCCAGGGATCGAGGCCGCCGAAGACCCGCTTTTGGATCTCGACGAGCTCACGCTTCAGCCGCCGGAGCTCCTCTTGCTGGAGGGCGCCGAGCGGCGCGGCCTCCAGGGCTGCGATCCGGTCCTCGATCTCGTAGATCGGCTTCTCGAGGGGAAGCCGGTGCAAGCCGCGGGACATGAGGCGCTCCGGGCGCGGAGGTGGGACCAAAGGGGCAGACGCGGAGTTTCCCATGGCCGCGCGGCAGGAGTCAATTCGAGTTGACGTCGGCCAGCAGCGCGCTGCCGGGGCCCACAGGGCGGCGGCTCACGCCGGTCCCGGATCCCGCTCGAAGAACCGCACCTGCTTTAATTGGCGGACAATCTCCTCCATCGAGGCGGGACGGTCGGCGGGCTTCTTCGCCATCATCTGCCGGATGAGCTTCGACGCCGCCGCGGTGACGTTGCGGTTGGTGGCCTCGACGAGGGGCGCGGCGGCGTAGATGTGCTTGCCGAGGAGATCGTTTTGGTCTGCTCCGGTGAACGGCGGCGTGCCGGCGAGCATCTCGTAGGCCAGACAGCCGAGCGAGTAGACATCAGAACGGAAATCGAATGGCTGCCCCCGGATCTGCTCGGGGGCCATGTAGCTCGGCGTCCCCTGGGCCTGCTTCTTCGTCCACAGGAGCCGGGCAAGGGCGCCGGGGGGCTGCCCGGCGATGGCGTAATCGAGGACGCGCACGTCGCCGTCGGGGGCGACGAGGACGTTGGCTGGCTTCACATCGCGGTGCACCCACCCTTTGCCGTGGAGGAAACCGAGCCCCTCGGCAATACCGACGAGGATCTTCACCGCCCTGGGCATCGTCCGCTCCCGTTCCGTGGCGGAAGTGATGCCGCGGCGGAGGTTCGGATGGGGGAAGAGATCCATGACGAGACAGGGCATCCGCTGGTGGACCTCGAGCCGGTGGATGCGGATGAGGTGGGGATGGGTGAGATCCTGCCCGACCCGGAGCTCGTGCTCGAGCTGCCGACGCTGCGACTTGTCGGCGATGAACTCGGGCATCAGAACCTTGACCGCCACCTGGCGCCCTTCGCTGGTGTCAAAGGCGCTCCATACCTGGCACTGCCGGCCGAGCCCGAGTTGCTGCTGGAGATTGAGCGGACCGAGCCGATCGGGGGGTTTGGCCATGGTGCGTCGCAGCTGGGCGGAGAGTCAGGTGGAAGCCGGTGGGCGTGGGGGGCGGACACGGTTGGGATCGATGGAGATCGACACGAGCACGAGCCCCTGCGGGGGCGCCGTTGGGCCGGCTGCCGGCCGATGCCGGGCCGCGAGCACCCCGGCCATCCAGTCGGAGCGGCGCCGGCCGCATCCGACCATGACGAGCGACCCGACGATGATCCGCACCATGTTGTGGAGGAATCCATTCCCCTCCACCTCGACCCACAGTTCGGCATCGGGGAGATCGTCCCCCCCCCGGCGCCGGCTGAGGTCGAGCCGGTGGATTGTGCGCACTTTCGACAGCCGGGTGGAGGGCATCGTCTCGAAACTGGTGAAATCGTGCTCCCCCTCGAGCGCCGCCGCCGCGATCAGCATGGCGTCGAGATCGAGGCGCGACTTCCACCGCCAGACGAGGTGCCGGGAGAGCACCGGGCGCCACGGGGCGTCGTGGATCCGGTAGCGGTAGATCTTGCTGACGGCCCCCCAGATCGGATCGAAGCCCGCGGCGGCCTCCTCCCCATCGATGACCGTCACGTCCGGAGGGAGCCGGGCATTGAGGGCCCGCACCCAGGTGCGGGCGTCGTGCTCCGCCGTGGTTTCAAATGACACCACCTGCCCCAGGGCGTGCACGCCGGCATCGGTCCGGCTCGAGCCACGGGGCACGACCTCCTCGCCGCTGACCTCTCGGATCGCCCCGGCGAGGGTCCCCTGCACCGTCGTCCGCCCGGGCTGGGACTGCCACCCAGAGAACCGGGTCCCTTCATAGGCCAACGTGAGGCGGATCGTGCGTGTCATCAACGCACCGGCGCCCCGTCCCTTGCGGCCATCTTCGCCGCCAGATGTTCGGCGATCTGGACAGCGTTCGTGGCGGCCCCCTTCCGCAGATTGTCAGAGACACACCACAGCGCGATGCCGCACGGGCTCGAGTCATCCTCGCGGATCCGCCCCACGAACACCTCGTCCCGGCCTTCGCAGTCGCGCGGCAGCGGGTAACGTTTCGCATCGAGATCGTCGACGACCACGATCCCCGGCGCATGCTCCAGGAGCCTCCGAGCCTCGGCGGCGGTGAGCTTCCGCTCGGTCTCGATGAGGATCGATTCGCTGTGACAGTTGGCCACCGGCACGCGGATGCAGGTCGCACAGACGCCGATCGACTCGTCGCCGAGGATCTTCCGCGTCTCGTGAACCATCTTCAGCTCCTCGCTCGTGCTCCCGCCGGGCCGGGGGGAACCGATCTGCGGGATGAGGTTCGCGGCAATGTGGTGGGAGAACACCGATTTTGCCTCTCCCCTCCCCTCCAACCACGCCGCCGTCGCGTCGCGGAGCTCGGAGGTCGCCGCCAGGCCGGCGCCACTGACAGCCTGGTAGGTACTGACGATGACGCGCCTCACCCGCGCCGCGTCATGGAGCGGCTTCATCACCATCACCATCTGGGTCGTCGAGCAATTCGGGCTCGAGATCAATCCGCTGTGCCGGTCGATGTCGCCGGGATTGACCTCGGGGATCACCAGCGGGACATCGGGCCGCATGCGGAAATAGCCACTCTCGTCGACCACCACCGTGCCCCGCTCCACGGCCCATGGGACGAACTCGGCAGCGACTTCGTCCGGCGTGCTACCGATGGCGATCTGCACCCCCTCGAACGATTCTGGACGGAGCACCTCGACATCCATCGTCGCCCCCGCGACGGTGAACGGCTGGCCGGCCGTTCGTGGAGAGGCGAGGAGCTTGATGCGCCGGGCAGGGAACTGCCGGGCGAGGAGCGACTCGACGATGATCCGGCCCACGGCGCCGGTGGCGCCAACGACTGCGATGGTGTCGATCATGGAATACGTTCCGGGCTTGGCCACGGGGTGAGGGGAAAAAAAACAAGCAGCGTGATCAGTCACGGCGGGAACGGTCGGCATGGAGGTCCCGGAGGAGCCAGCGCCACGTCGCGGCCGGCACGAAGGCGAGGTTGGCGGCGATCATCGCCAGGCCGAATTCCTGCATCCCCATCGCCAAGCCGATGCCGAGGTGGACGAAGATCCCCATGGCGATCGCCAGCCGTCGCGTCAGCCGCGGCCACACGAGAGCCGGATAGGAAAACTCCCAGAAGACCGTCCCGAGCGTGAGCAGATTGACGAGGAGCGGATGGCGCGCGAGCCAGGTGAGGTCGAGCGTCCGGTAGCGGCTGTTGGCCGCCGCGCCCCACAGCGCCGTTCCCTCCCACCAGCTCGCCCCGAGAAGTTTGGCGGTGCCGGAGAAGAAATAGACGACGCAGAGATGGATCTGGAGGAGCCGCAGCGCGATGTTGGCCGACACCGACGGCCCGTCACCGGAGGTGGCGATCCCCAACCGGCGATCGAGCGACAGGACCGCACCGGCCGGCCCGATCGCCACCGGGATCAGAAGCATACCCAGGGCATCATCGAACCCGAACACGGTCAAAGGCGTGCGGTTGACCGCCGCGAGGAATCCGACGAGCGCGACCCACGCCGCCACAGGGGTCGCCAGACCGAGGGCGAGACAGGCCGCGGCGATGAGCGTGACAAGGACGAGCGCCCGGACCGCCGTGGAGGACGAGAGGGCGAAGAACCAGCTCCACTGCCACGGCTGGTCGTTCATTCGCCACACATCGCCATCGCGGAGCCAGCCGTGCGGGCCGAAGAAGGCATCGACATCCATCAGCCACACCGCACAGCTCCAAGCCAGGAGGGTGCCGGCGATGATCCGCACGATCGCCAAGGGGAGCGGATCGGCGGGGGTGAACCAGAAACGGTCCCAGGCCTCGCCCCAGGCGGCGAACCACCCCTGCTCGGCACTCCCCCCCTGCCCTGTCGGCTGGCCGGTGAACGCCGCATTCCCCTTCCCCCCAACACTCGATCCGGCGGCGGGAGCCGACTCGGCCGCGCTCCACGGCCCCGGGATGACGTCCACAGGACGAGGCTCCGACCGGCCGCGCTGCGGTGGCAGTCGACGGTGTTGGCGGCTCATCGGTTCGGCTCTGCAGAGGAGGCGAAGGCGTAGATCCCCAGCGGTGTCTCGACGTCGGGGGCCGAGCGGCCGGCGATCGTGTCCTCGGGGGCGGGAAGGTCGAACTCGACCATCGACAGCTCGACCTCCACGCCACCGTGTCGCCGCAGCAACTGCCCCGCGACCCCCATGACCAGCGGCTGCCACAGCGGCTTCGCTTCGCGGCGCACCTCGGCGGGGGCATCGGCCGCAGGAACGAGCCCGGCAATCTTCTCGGCGATCATGAATCGGCGGTGGTAGAGGAGCCGCGGTCGATCGACGGCCGGATCGGGAAGCACCCCGGAGCGGGTCGTGCCGTCGGGCAAGCTCATGGTCCAGCGGATCGCATGCCCCGGGCCGGGATCGGGGGCGAAGAAGCGGTAGCCGTGGCCGAGGTAGAGCGCGCCGACCAACGGCCGCAACGGCTGAATCATCCGTGTGGCAAGGGCGCTCGACGGCGCCGGGCCGGCCAGCGGAGGCACGATCAGCAGCGCGAGGTAGAGGAGGATCGTCCCCGTGGCGGTTGTCCGCCCGATGCGCGTCCAGCGTGGCCCGGAGGCGGTGGCGGGGCTGGGAAGGTGGGCGTTCACGCTGCGTCGTGGCCGGACCACCGGCACGTCCATCAGGGTCGGAGCGATCGATTCAGGTTCACTCTACCAGCCCCGGGCCGGTCGCTCCCTGGGTGGAATCACGTTCGTTTCGGCCGCCGTTCCCGGTCAACTTGCGGAGGAACCGCGGCGGCAAAAAAAAGCTCCCGCGCGGCACGGGCCGCGCGGGAGCGGATCTCACCAGATTGGCCATCCGGCCGACGGTCAGCGAATCGAGACCTGGGCGTCAGCCGAGGCGGTCCGCTGGGCGGGGTCGAGGCTCACCTCCACCGACTTCCCGGCGACGAGGTCGATGGTCTTCGAGACCACCTGCTCCTTGCCGTCGACAACGGTGGCGACCTTGATCTCGTAGTTCTTCCACGCTTGGCCGTCCTTGAGGGTCGTCGTCTCGAAGAGGCGGACAGCCCCGCTCGACGACGTCTCGTTGCCGGCGAGCCAAACCCGGGCGTCGGCGGGCACGCGGAGGGTGAGGCTGGTCTTGGGCGCGTTGACGGCCGTGTCGAAGTTGACGTTCGAACGGGCGCCCGCCGTCAGCGTGACCGACTTGGTCTGCTCACGCGGGGTGCCGTCACGGTCGACGACCATCTTCACGACGAACTCGTAATCCTTGCCGGCCTCAAGGCCGCGGGAGACGAACCGACGCTGCGAGCCGGTCGCCGAGGTCTTGGAACCGTTGACGAACACCTGGGCATCGGCCGGGAGGTTGACGACGAGCATCGCACCGTCGGCGGGCACCGTCTCGACCGCAGCACCCGTCATGCTCGACGGCGTGCCGATGATCTCGCCACCGCCGTACGACGGGGTGCCGTAGACCGGGGTGGAGTACGACTCACCGATCACCCGGTTGCTCTCGACCGGATAGCCGGTCGAGTGCTCGCTGCCGCTGGAGTAGGCCGGGGAGGAATAGCCGCCGTACGAGCCACCGCCGTACGAACCGCCCGAGCTGCCCCCCGACGACCCGCCCGAGCTCCCGCCGTAGGAGCCGCCCGAGCTACCGCCCGACGAGCCCCCCGAGCTGCCACCGGTAGAACCGCCCGAGCTGCCGTGGCGGTAGTAGGCCCGCATAGCCTTCTTCTGGGCGTGGTGGGCGAAGAGGCCGCCGTGCGACCCACCCGACGAACCGCCGTAGGAGCCGTAGGAGCCGTACGACCCGTACGAGCCACCGGACGAACCGCCGGCACCGTAGCCGCCGGACGACCCGCCCGACGAACCCCCGTAGGAGCCACCAGACGAGCCGCCGCCCGAAGAACCGCCCGAGCTCCCGCCCGACGAGCCGTGGGAAGCGCTGTAGCGCTGATGCCAACCGGCGTGCGCATCGCAGGCGGTCGCGACGACCGCGAGGAAGGTGACAATTCCGGCAAACTTGCCGCTGTGACGAAGGACCGACATCAGGATCTCTCTCCGGTGAATGGATGGATGGTGGAGGTGAAGCAAGGTGAACTGGAAGGGACCGCCCCGCGCCCGGAACCCGCTGACCGAGTGCCGTAACGGCCGCATGTCGCAAAGATAATTTGCCGGTCGGGCAAAGCAAGCAGTTTAGGGTAACGGGGTCGAGTTTGACGACCGTGCCCGCGGAATATGGGTGGATTGTAACGGATGGGAGTGACGATGCTCGGGAGCCAAACCTCCCGTCCCCCTCATCCCCCCGACTCAACGGATCCGGTGGATGGGCCCCGTCAATCCAAAAACAAGGCCGCGAGGGGAAGCCTTCCTGGCTTCCAGTCCAGCGCAACCGGGGAGCCAGGGCCCGGACCGAGGCCGGTGACGTGCCGCCGTCAGCGGGCAATCCCCTCGATGCGGACGTCATCCGCCTCGAGCCTACCGGTTCCCCCGAGCATCCCCACTAGGACGATCGCTTCCCGCGCCCAGACGGGCACCGTCAGGGTCCCCTGCAGGTGCCTCCAGGGAAACGTCCCCTTCCCCACCGGGAGCAGCGCCCGCGACGACCGGCTCCGCCGTTCGTCGAAGAATTGGACGCCGAGGGCCGGCAGTTCCTCCGGCGAATATCCCTCGCGGAGCGATTCGCCACGGACCTCGAGCGAAACCGCCAGCCGGCCGATCGCACGACCATCGACCGCAAACCCCTGGAAGAGTTGGGCGGGCCTCCCCTTCTCGACATTCTCCAGGCGCAGGAAGCGTGTCCCCTCCGGGGCGTCGGGCGCCTCGACAAGCTCCATTTGCCGTCCGTAATACCACGACATCGGCACCTCCGCGCCGGGCAGGAGATCCTCGAAGCCGCCGTTGCCGATCGCCGGTCGGGTGCCGTCGGGCTGCACGACCCTCGCCTCCTCGGCCTCACCGGTCATCGGGACGAACAGGCTCGGCACGAGCGACTCACGCACCATCTCCCCGTCCCGTTTCGTGAGGAGGACGAGCATCTGGTCATAGCGCTCGCCGACCGGGATCACCATCCGCCCCCCTTCGGCCAACTGTTCCACGAGTGGTTGGGGGATCTCCTCGGGGGAACAGGTGACGACGATCTTGTCGAACGGGGCATGCTCCGGCCATCCCTGGAAGCCGTCGCCGATCTTCGTGAACACGTTCTTGTAGCCGAGCCGGGCGAGGATCCGCGCGGCCTTCTCGCCGAGCGGCTTGTTGATCTCGATCGAATAGACCGTCTTCACAAGTGGCGAGAGTACCGCCGCCTGGTAGCCGCTACCGGTGCCGATCTCGAGGACCCGATCGGTCGGCCGCGGCTCGAGCCGCTCGGTCATGTAGGCGACGACGAACGGCCCGGAGATCGTCTGCTTTTCGCCGATCGGCAGTGCCATGTCGACGTAGGCGAGGTGGCGCTGCGGCGGGGGGACGAACTCGTGCCGCGGGGTCGTCCGCATGCTCTCGAGGACTCGGGGATCGGTGACACCGCCGGCGGCGATGTCCTCGAGGGCCATCCGCTCCCGCAGGCTTCTCATCCGTTCGGCGGTGGCGTCGGGGGGCGCTGCGGGCACCGTGGCCGATGCCAGCATCACCGTCGCCGCAAAACTTCCCCACACCCACGCCCGCTTCATGGCCGCCCTCTGGTTTGGTCAGCCCCACCTCGCCGCCGTCACTTCGCCGCTTCGATCTCGAGCAAATCCATCTCGAAGACGAGGACCTCCCCCGGCTCGATCACGGGGGGCGAACCCTCGTCGCCATAGCCCAGGTCGGGTGGCACCCACAGCCGCCATTTCGAACCCACCGACATCAGCGGGAGCGCTTCCTGCCAGCCGGGGATCACCTGCTGGACCGGGAACCGTAGCGGCCCCTGCGCCGGATCGCTGGCATCGAATTGCTTCCCGTCGAGGTGCGTGCCGCGGTAGTGGGTCGAGACGACGTCGGTCGGCTTCGGCTTCGGCCCGTTCCCGGCCTGGAGCACCTCGTACTGCAACCCGCTGGGGAGCGTTACGATCCCCTTCTTTCCCTTGTTGGCGGCGAGAAATTGCGCGGCCTTCGCCCGGTTCGCTTTCCCCTTCTCCACCATCTGCTGGCGGAAGCTCTCCCGCTCGTTCTGGATCCGGGCCTCGAACGCCTGGAGCGCGGCGGTGAGCCGCTCGTCGGGAAGCCGCGGCGGGGTGCCACGGACCGCATCGGAGAGCCCTTGCGCGAGCGCGGAAAAGTCGAACGGGGCCTTCTGGGCGCGGAAGTCGGCGGCGATCTGACTGCCGATACGGAGGCCGAGGGCATAGCCGAGCGTCCCCTCCGGCGTGTCGAGGGCAGCTTCACCCGGCGGCGACAGCGGCTGGGCCGGGGGGCGCTTTGCCGCCGGCGCCCCCGGCTGGGCAGCGGCGTGAGGGGGAGACAGGAAGGCGGCAAGCGTCACTGCGATGGCCGCCACGGCCCCCCTCCCCTGCCCTGCGATTCCGCGCCATCCTGACCGACCGACTCCCTTGCGATCCATCTCCTCTACCTCCCTGACAGCCTTTTGGATGATGTGCCTGGTCCCTGGCAACCCGCGCTCTTGACGCCGTGGGCGAGTCTACCAATCTCCCCCGTTCCTTCCTGCGCCTTCCCTCCGCTCCACGCGCCGTACACGGTGATCACGGGGCCGGGTCGGCAGGCCGGTCGCGGTCCACGGCCGGCCGACCGAGCGACCCGCGTGTGATCTCGAGGAAGGCCGTTTCCAGATTCACCTCCGACTCCCGCATCGACTGGAGCCGGAATCCCTCGGCAACGAGCCGGGCCGCCAGCGGCGACGGGTCGTCGCAGCCGGTGGCAAGCGTCACGAGCACCTCGCCGTCACGGACGGCGACCTTGTCCGCTTCGGGGCTCTTCTCCACCACCTTCGCGGCCGGTTCAGGCGGACCGGCGACGCGGATCCGGATGACGGGGCGGCCGCGGACCTGGGCGAGGAGCTCTTGGACGTCGCCGCAGGCCAGCAGCCGGCCGTATTCGATGATCCCGACCCGATTGCAGATGTCGGCGAGCTCCGGAAGGATGTGGCTGCTGACGAGGATCGTCTTGCCGAGCCCCTGGAGCCGCTTGAGCAGGCCGCGCATCTCGATCCGGGCCCGGGGGTCGAGGCCGCTGGCCGGTTCGTCGAGGAGGAGGACTTGCGGGTCGTGGAGGAGGACGCGGGCCAGCCCCAGGCGCTGCGTCATCCCGCGTGACAGGCTTGTCACGAGCTCGTCGCGCTTCACGGTCAGATCGACCAGTTCGAGCGAGCGCTCGGCGACGCGGCGGCGCTCCGGGCCGGCGATCCGGTAGGCGGCGGCGAAGAACTCCAGATACTCGATGACTCGCATGTCGTCGTACACCCCGAAGATGTCGGGCATGTAACCGATCGCGCGGCGGATCTCCCTGGGGTGGGTATAGATCGAATGGCCGCAGACGTACGCCTCGCCCCAGGTCGGCGAGAGGAGCGTGGCGAGGATCCTGATGGTCGTCGTCTTACCGGCACCGTTGGGGCCGATGAAGCCGAACAAGTCCCCCTGCTCGAGCTTGAGATCGAGCGACTCCAGGGCGGAGAAATCGCCGTACTTCTTCGTCAGGTCGATGGTCTCGATCATGGGCTGCTTTTCTCGACGGAGAACTTGTCCAAGGGAATGACGATCCGCCACGTGGCCTCGGCCGGGGAATCGTCGACCGGCGGGGCGGGCCCCGGGTCGCCCCCCCCTGCCCCACACGACCAGGCCGTTGCCGCCGGACCACGGCCGACAAGCACCGCCCGATCGATGGGGAGGAGCGGCGAGAGATCGATCCGCCCCAGTCGGCCGGCCTCGAGGGACGTGTACGACGCCCCCCCCGCCGCGGCGTGGAATCCAGCCACCTCGAGGATCCGTTCGACATCGGTATCGTCGACGCGCCACGCTTGAGTCCGTGTGCGGTCGTAGACGGTGGCGCTCCGCGTCAGGAAGGAGGCGAGCGTCCGCGGGCCCTTGCCCGACTCCGGGTCGAACCGGGTGCCGGGCGCGAACGCGCCGACGTCGTAGGTCCAACCGGCATGGAACAGGGAACACTCCTGAAGCGCGAACGGGAGCCGGCTCTCGAGGACGCCGCTCAACGTTCCCTGCGCGTCCCGCCGAAGGGTCGAAACAACCGGCAATTCGTCGAGCGGAGCGATCCACTCCGCCTCGAACAGCCGGCTCGATGACGCCGCGATCGGCACCCGATCGAGGCCGGTGAGCCCGGCGGCCGACAGGTAGGGGGCGCTCGCCAGAGACGGATGCGCCGTCGGGCAGTCGACCGCACCGATCCCCCGCCCTCCGGCGCCGTACCAACTGACGACCGCCGTCCGGTCAGCGGCGATGAGCCCAGCGGTCGACGGGACCGCGCCGAGGTCGACCACGGCGTTCGCCGGCGACCAGATCCCGAAAACCGATGTCCCGCGGGCGATCCGCCCTGCCACGTCGAGATCGACAAGATCGGCCCGACGGACGCGCCACTCCGCCCCCTTCCATCGATCCGCGGTCCACCACGCCAGTCCGGCAAAGAGGAGCACAACGGTCGGCAGCGTGATCCACGCCAGGCCAGGCCTCCCCCCGCGTGACACCAGCCACCACTCCAGCGGATAGAGGCAGGCGACGTAGAGCAGGGCCAGACCGGCGATCCATTCAAAGGGCACGGGGCCGACACCGGCGAACCGATCGACCGCCATCCGCAGCTGCCCGCCGAGGTCGAGCGATTGGCGGTTGACCTCCCCGGATCTCCCCCCCTTCGCCGACCGCCCGCCGAGGAGTTCGACGAGGAGCGAGTCGGTCCCCTGCCAATTGCGGAAGGCCCCCCGGTCGAGATCGATCCCCGCCCAGGTGACCGTGCCGAAACCATGGGCCCGGCGGACGACGAGGGGAAGATCGGTGGGGGCATTCCCTTCCCAGGCCTCGATCGCCCCATCGATCGCCCCCGGATCCTCGAAGAGGGGCACCTCGAGTCCGCCGAGGGCATTGCGATCGAGCGGTCGCCCCGCCTTGGAATAGGTTTCGATCGCGACCGAGCGGCGCAGCGGCACCATCCGCGCCACGCGCCCTCCCCGCCCCGCGGGCCCCGGCAACCACGCCGCCGCCGGCCCCTCCGACAGGCCCGGTGGTGCCGCCGACGCTCCCGCGAGGAAGACGAGCCTCCCGCCGCGTCGCACCCACGCATCGACACCGGCGAGGGCAGCCGAGGGCGCTGCGGTCACGGCCGAGCCACAGACGACGATCGCGTCGGCCCCGTCGAGATCGAGACCCGTTGGCCCCAGCCCCGAGGCATCGGGGAGTGCGACGACGCGGATCCGCTCGCCATCCTCCCGCTGCAACAATCGGGCGGCGCGTTCCGCGCTCGGCAGATCCCCGATCACGAGCAGGACCTCAGCGGTCGATTCCAGCGGTACCGGCAGGCGGAGGGGGACCTGGGCCCCGCGGTCATCCTCGACGAGCACCCGCCCCGCCGGGCGGCCGAAGCGGACGCGGAACCGGCACGGCGCATCGCCCGCCCCCTCCCCTGTCGCGTCCCCCACGACCGGGTAGCCGACGAGCTCGCCATCGGGATCCTCGATCCAGACGCGAGTGGCCGTCGCCGGCGTGATCAGGAGCGGCGTCCAGGAGCCGGTCCGGTAGACGCCGTCGAACCCGACCGCTCCCTCCCACGCCCCGGGCTCGGCCCCGACGGCGGGAGATGATGTGACCGCGGCGCACGCCACCAGGGATGCCAGCCACACCACCACCCACGCGACGGCAGCACGCCGCGTCGCGAGGACGTTCCGACCGGCAGTCGGTGGAGCCTCGGCAGCAGACCGCATCACGGTTTCTCCGCATCGGGGCAGGTGCAGGCCAGGCGTCCGCAGCCCGGGCACCCCCCGCCGTACTTGCGCTTCACCGCCTCGTCGAGGTCGACATCGACAACGTTGGCGATTGTCACGAGCCAGGCGAGGACGTCGGCAAACTCCAGGGCGATCTCCTCCTTGGTGCCGCTGCGGAGCGCCGTGGCGAGCTCGCCGATCTCCTCGGTGAGCCACATGAAGGTCCCCTCGACCCCCCGGGCAGAATCCTTGTCGTGGTACATCCGCCGGATGAGCGACTGGAACTCGGAGAGCGTCATGGGGGTCAACCTGGAAACGGGCTGGAGGGGGAACGGGACGGGGGGCAAGGACGGGGCCGCCGCCGCGGGCGGGCCGCATCTCCCGCGGTAGACGTTCTACCCGGCGTTGCGATGGCCGGCGACATCCGGCGCCGAAGTCGGCTCCAACCTGGGAACGAACCGGGGGACGAACCAGGGATAGATCGCCGGGATGACCAGCGCCGTCAGGAGCGTGCTCGTGACGATGCCCCCGATCACGACCGTCGCCAGCGGACGCTGGATCTCGGCCCCGGCGCTCGTTGCCATCGCCATCGGGAGAAACCCGAGGCTCGCCACCAGCGCTGTCATGAGCACCGGACGGATGCGGACCTCGGCGGTCAACAAGCTTGCCTCACGCGGCGCCATGCCCTCCTGCCGGGCGTGCTCCGCGCCGCTGACCCACACGAGGCCGTTGAGCACCGCCACGCCGAACAGGGCGACGAACCCGACGCCAGCCGCGATCGAGAACGGCATCCCGCGCAGCGCCAGCGCCGCCACGCCGCCAGAGGCCGCGACCGGTACCGCGCAGAAGATCAGCGCCGCCAGACGGAAAGACTTGAAGCTCGTGTAAAGGAGCATGGCGATCAGGCCGAGCACGAGCGGGGTGATGAGCGCCAACCGCCGGCCGGCCGACACGAGGTTTTCGAAGTCGCCCCCCCAGGCGATCGCGTAGCCCGTCGGCAGCCGCACCTCGCGCTCAACCGCCGCCTGCGCCTCGGCGACGAAGCCGGCGACATCCCGGCCGCGGACGTTGGCCGAGACGTACGTCCGCCGCCGCGAGTTTTCATGCTCGATCGAAGGGGGGGTCTCCTCGTTGATGACATCGGCGAGCTCCCCCAGCGGCACAGGCCGGCCGGCAGCCGTGCCGACAGGGATTTGCGGAATGAGCTCGGCATCCTCCCGCCACTGGCGGGGGAACTTCAAAATCAGCGGATAGCGCGGCCGCCCCTCAAAGATCACCCCCGCCGGAATCCCCCCCATCGCCGACACCGTCCGCATCACTTCGACGCCGTCGATGCCGTGGCGGGCGAGCTGTTCGGGGCGGACATCGATCCGCGTGGTGGGGACGTTGGCCTGCCAGTCGGCCCGCACGTCGACCGCCCCGCGGATGCCGCGGAGCAACCGCTCGATCCGCTTCCCCAGATTGCCGAGGGTGTCGAGGTCGTCGCCGTAGAGGAGCACGGCGACGTCCGCCTTGACCCCGGCGACGAGCTCGTCGACACGCATCTCGATCGGCTGGCTGAAGCCGAAGTTCGCCCCCGGCACCGCCGCCGTGAGGGCCTCCGACATCCTCCCCACGAGCTCGTCGCGCGACACCTCGGCCGGCCACATCCGGCGCGGCTTGAGCATCACCCAGACGTCGGTCTGCTGCACCCCCATGACGTCGTTGGCGATCTCCGGCCGCCCCGTCTTGCAGAACACCGTCCGGACCTGGGGGAACTCCTCCAGCACGTTCTCGATCCGGGTCGTGATCGGCACCGAATCCTCGAGCGTGGCGCTCGGCAAGCGATTGACCTCAACGAGGAGATCCCCCTCGTCAAGCCTGGGCATGAACTCCGCCCCGAGTCGCATCGCGACGGGGATGGTCGCCGCCACGAGAGCGGTCGCGCCGAGCGAGATCCACACCGGGTGCCAGACGGCAAACCGGGCGACGGGGTGGTAGACCCGGTGGAAGAGCCGCATCAGGAGCGGCTCGTGCTCCGGTTCGCGGCGGAGGAACGTCGCCGCCAGCACCGGCATGAGGGTCAGCGAGATGATGAGCGAGCCGAGGAGCGCGAAGAGCACCGTCAGGGCCATCGGCCGGAAGAGCTTCCCCTCCGTCCCCTCGAGGAACAGGATCGGCAGGTAGACGACGGCAATGATCAGTTCGCCGAACATCGTCGGGCCACGGACCTCGATCGCGGCGTCGCGGACGATCGCCAGCTTCGATTCCCCCGGCGCCGCCAGGCCGAGCCGGCGGACGCAGTTCTCGACCATAATCACCGAGCTGTCGACGACGAGCCCGAAGTCGATGGCGCCGAGACTCATGAGGCTCGCCGGGATCCCCGTCGCCCACATCAGGTTCGACGCGAACAGCATCGACAGCGGGATCGCCAGGGAGACGATCAGGCCGGCGCGAACGTTCCCGAGGAGGACGAGGAGCACGCCGATCACCAGCAGTCCCCCCTCCGCCAAATTGTGGAGCACGGTGTCGAGCGTCCGCGCGATCAGCTCCGAGCGGTCATAGACGATGTCGATCTCGACCCCCGGCGGCAGCGTCCGCCGGATCTCCTCGAGCTTCTCCTTCGCTGCCCCGACGACGCGCCGGCTGTTTTCCCCCCGGACCATCATCACCATCCCCGTCACCACCTCGCCGCGGCCGCCGCGCGTCACCGCCCCCTGCCGGGTCAAAGGCCCGATAGAGACGCGGCCGATGTTGCGGATCAGCACCGGCACGCCCCCCGCCGGGCTGCGGACGACGACCTGCTCGATGTCGGCGACGCTCTCGAGGAGGGCCTGGCCACGGATGAACCGCTGCTCACCGTTCTTGACGATGTAGCCCCCGCCGGTGCTCTCGTTGTTGCGTTCGAGGGCCGCGAGCACCTCCCCGAGCGTCACCGCCTGGGAACTCATCCGGTCGGGGTCGATCTCGACCTGGTAGCTCTTGGCAAAGCCGCCGTGGGCATTGATGTCGGTGACCCCAGAGACCTCGCGCATCGTCGGACCGATGTCCCACTCGAGGATGCTGCGCAGCTCCATGAGATCGTGGCCGGTGCCACGAACCTCGAACTGGAGGATCTCCCCGAGGGCCGTGCTCAAGGTCCCGAGCTTCGGGTCGCCATGGCCGACCGCGATCCGCCCCTTCGCCTCGGGGAGGCGTTCCGCCACGAGTTGGCGGGCGCGCATGATGTCGGTCTGCTCGCGGAAGACGATCGTCACCAGCGAGATGCCGAACCGGGAGATGCTGCGGATCTCCTCGACATGCGGCAGCCCGCTCATCGACAGTTCGACCGGGTAGGTGACGTAGCGCTCCACCTCCAGCGGCGACATCGTCCCCGCCTCGGTGACGACCTGGACCTGGATATTGACAAGGTCGGGGACGGCATCGACGGGGATCTGCGTGGCCGCGTAGAGCCCCCCCACCGACATGAGGATGAACATCGCGAGCACGAGGGCCCGATTCGACAACGACCATTCGATGAGGCCTGAAAGCACCGTCGTTCTCCCCGCACTCCGCCCGCCCGCCGGCCCGTTGGGGGCCCCATGGAGGGCATTCGATCAGCTCCCGAGCCGGGCCGCCTGACGGCTAGTCTTCCTTCTCGAGGAGCAATTCGCTCTTCAGAACGAACGCCCCGGCCACGACGACCGGCTCCCCCTCCTGGAGGCCCGTGACGATCTCGACGAGATCGCCGTTGTCGATGCCGGTGGTGACGGCGACGCGCCGATAGCGTCCCTCCGTGAGCGGCTCGAACACGAACGCCTCCCCCTCGTGGCGCATGACGGCGGCGGCGGGGACGGCCATCGCCTCCCGCACGCTCCCCTGCGGGAGATCGACCCACACGAACATCCCCGGCTTCAGATGGGCGTCGTCGTTGTCGAGCTCGGCGACCAGCGACACGCTCCGCGATTCGGCCTCGACGATCGCCCCGACATGGTGCACGCGGGCCACCAGTTCGTGCCGCTGGGCGCCCGGAACGCTGACCTTGACCTCCTGCCCATGGACGACGTCAACGGCCGTCCACTCGCGCTCGTGGATCTGGGCCCGCACCCACAGCAGCGAGGTGTCGGCGACGACGAACATCGGATCCCCCCCCTGGACCCGTTCCCCCCGGGCCACGAACACATCCTCGACAATCCCATCAAACGGCGTCCGCATGATGAGCGTGCTCAACGAACCGTGGTCGCCGGGGCTGTCGGAGGCATCCTCGGCGACCGCCGCGATCTCGGCGCCGAGCCGGCTGCCGACGAGGGTCCGGAGATGTTCTTTCGACACCTCAACGAGACGGTCGGCCTGGGCCAGGCTCGCCAGCGCCCGGTCCCGTTCCTGCCGGGTGGAGAAGAGGACCTCCTCGCAGGCGGCGTCGAAGTTCGCCTTCGCCACCTCGAGGTTGCTCGTCCGTTCCTCGATGATCCGCCCAGAGAGCACCCCGCCGTCCCTCAATTCAAGGGTGCTGCGGTTGACCTTCTCGACGAGGAGGAGTTTCGAATAGGCCCCGAGGATCTTCTCCCGGTTGATCCCCAGGATCCGGTCCTTGAACATCACCTCGACGTCGGCCAGCGGGGGCTTGCGGGCGAGCGTGTCGAGGAGCGACTCGACGTTGTCGGCGATCGTCGTGGCCCACTCCGTGGCCTTGATCTCGATCTGTTTGTCGTCCTCGCGGCGGCGGACATCGTCCCGGGCCATGCCCACCGCGGGGCTCGACACCTCGGCGAGGGAATCCCCCTTGGAAACGCGCTGGCGGACCTGCGCGAAGACCTGCGAGATGATGCCGTCGACCGGCGAGGCGTAGTCGAGGCGGCGGCGGGCGTCGTAGTCGATCCTTCCCGGGACGGTGAGGTGTTCGTGCATCGCCACCCGGGTGACCGTTCCCACGTCGATCCCGGCCGAGGCACGGGCCCCCGCCGGGAGCGAGACCTCGTCGGCCAGCGCACTTGTCGAGGACCTGGCCGCCGTCGCCGCAGGCTCCTCGCTCGGGTGTTCACCGCCGCTGAAGTGATGCGTCGAGATCCACCACCACGCCACCACCCCCAGCGCCAGGGCCACCCCGCCCCCCAGCCCCTTTTGCAGCGTCGCCAGGACTCCCGAGAATCCCGCAGGTTTCCGCCCGCCGATCCCTCCCGCGCCGGGCGTTCCCCCCCGAGAGGATTGGCCAGCACGCTCGCCCGGGCTCTCGGCGGTGACGCTGGCACGCATGTCGGTCGCACTCCAGTGGACGGCGATCGGCGGAGCCGACCAAACCTGATTCTACACAACCACGCGTCACTCCTTATACTTCCGGATTCCGTCGATCGGCCCCCGGCCCCTGCCGCCCCTGACTCCGTCGCGGGTCGGGGTCCACGATGGGCCGTCGCCGCAGCCCCGGTCGTGCCGGCCCCACGCTCCCCGGCCGATCAGCGATTCCTGTCCGCCGGCGCCCCCCGAGGCCTTCCATGACGTCCGCCAGAACGATCCGCATCTTCGACACCACCCTCCGCGACGGCGAGCAGTCGCCGGGGGCGAGTATGAATCTCACCGAGAAGATGGAGATCGCCCAGGCGCTCCAGCAACTCGGGGTCGACGTCATCGAAGCCGGCTTCCCGATCGCGTCGCCGGGTGACTTCGCCAGCGTTCGGGAGATCGCCGCCACGATCCGGGGCGCGATCGTCTGCGGCCTGGCCCGTTGCAACGATGCCGACATCGACCGCGCCTGGGAGGCCCTCCGCGGCGCGGAACGGCCGCGAATCCACGTTTTCCTCGCCACGAGCTCGATCCACCGCGAGTTCAAACTGCGGATGACCGAGGACGAAGTCGTGGCCCGGGCCGTCGCCGGGGTGCAGCGGGCACGGCAGTTCTGCCCCGACATCGAATTCTCGCCGGAGGACGCCGCCCGCACGGAGCTCGACTTCCTCTGCCGGGTCGTGGAAGCGGCGATCGACGCCGGCGCCACGACCGTCAACATCCCCGACACCGTCGGCTACGCCACGCCCCAGCAGATGCACCGGGTCATCAGCACCCTCCGCGAGCGGGTCCGGGGGATCGACCGCGCCGTGATCAGCGTCCACTGCCATGACGATCTCGGCCTCGCGGTGGCCAACAGCCTCGCGGCCGTCGAGGCGGGCGCGGGGCAGGTCGAGTGCACGATCAACGGGCTCGGGGAACGGGCCGGGAACTGCTCACTCGAGGAGGTGGTGATGGCGCTGCGGACGCGCCGCGACCACTACGGCTGCGAGACGCGGATCGCCACCCAAAAGCTCGTCCCCACCAGCCGCCTCGTGGCGACGATCACTGGTATCCAGGTCCCGCGCAACAAGGCGATCGTCGGCCGCAACGCGTTCGCCCATGAAGCGGGCATCCACCAAGACGGCATGCTCAAGGAACGAAGCACGTACGAGATCATCCGCCCCGAGGATGTCGGGCTCGACCGCACCGACCTCGTCCTCGGCAAGCACAGTGGCCGGGCCGCCCTCGCCGACCGCGCCAAGGCACTGGGCTACCAGCTCACGCCGGAGCAGCTCCAGAGCCTGTTCGACCGCTTCAAAGTCCTCGCCGACCGGAAGAAGGAGATTTACGACGGCGACATCGCCGCGCTGTGCGAGGACCAATTCACCGCTCTCCCGGAGCGTTTCACACTCGTCGGCTACGACCTCACCTGCTCCAGTGGCCAGCCGCCGCGGGTCAGGCTCCGCGTGGCCCAGGGGGAAGAGGAGAGCAGTGTGGAGGTGAACGTCGGGGATGGACCGATCGACGGCATCTTCCTGGCGATTGAAAAGCTCACCGGCGTGGTCACCGTGTGCCGAGATTTCCGTGTCCAGGCGGTGACCGTCGGCAAGGATGCCCAAGCTGAAGTGACCGTGGAGCTCCAGCCCGCCGGTGCCCCTCTCGGCAGCCAGATCGCCCGCGGCCGCGGCGTGTCGACCGACTCACTCGAGGCCTCCGCGAAGGCTTTCCTCGCGGCGGTCAACCGGGTCGTCCTCGGCGGCCAGCCGCGGCTCCATCCCCAGCTGGGTTGATCTCCGCCCCCAGGCGCCGTGTGGCCGTCAGATCGCTTCGCGGCCACGCTCGCCGGTGCGGATCCGCACGCATTCGTCCATCGGCAGGATGAAGATCTTGCCGTCGCCGATCTCGCCTTCCTCCCCCGTCCGCCCCCCCTTGACGATGGCGGCGATCGTCGGCTCGACGAAGTCGTCGTTGACCGCGATTTGGAGTTGCACCTTGCGGAGGAGATTGACGGCGATCTCGTGCCCCCGGTAACTCTCGACGTGTCCGCGCTGGCGTCCGAATCCCTGGACGTCAAGCACCGTGAGCCGGAAAACCTCGACCTCGGAAAGGGCCTGCTTGACGCTCTCCAATCGAGACGGCTGGATGATGGCAATGATGAGCTTCACCGACCGCGTTCCTCCCCTCGACAGCTTACCCGCATCCACGCCCCGAGTGGGCAGGAGCCCCAACCCAACCCCACGGGTTGCATGCCTCCCCCGAGCCCGGCCGGCCTTTACCACCCCCGGCCCGGGAGACAACGCCTGAAAACGACCCCGAAGAATGCCCCGGCCTGGGTGAGCTAGGCGGAGTGCCCACCCAAGCCATTGGGGCATCCTTCTGGATCGTGACCGTCGGGGGGCATCGCTGGACCCCCGACGGTAGACGGTGCGGAACGACCGTTATTCGGTACGGATCATCTGGAAGCCGTGATAGGCCTCGTTGCCGTGCTCGCCGATGTCGAGGCCCTCAACCTCCTCGTGCGGGGAGACCCGCAGTCCCACCACGAGTTTGAGGACGAACCAGCAGAGGGCCGAGACCGGGGCGACATACGCCCCGACAGCGAGAACGCCGAGGAGTTGGATCCAGAGTTGCTCCGTGCCGCCGCCGTAGAACAAACCCGCCTTGGGACCGCCGGCGATCATCGAACCGAACGGTCCGGCAACGACCGACTGGGAAAGGTCGCTGGAGTTGAAAAGACCCACGCAGAGCGTGCCGAGGATCCCGCAGACGAGATGGACGCTCGTCGCCCCGACCGGATCGTCGATCTTGATCCGATCGAAAAATATCACGGAGAAGACAACGATCACTCCGGCCACCGCACCGATCAGGACCGAAGCCGGAACGGTCACGTAGGCGGCGCTGGCGGTGATGCCGACGAGGCCGGCGAGACAGCCGTTGAGCGTCATGCCGATGTCCGGCTTCCCGAGGAGAAGCCAGGCGGTGATCGTCGCCGTGATCGTCGCTGCCGCCGCCGCGGAGTTGGTGTTGACGGCTACCTGGGCAGCGAGTCGCCCGCCGTCACCGGCAACGCTCATCGTGCTCCCCGGATTGAAGCCGAACCAGCCGAACCAGAGGACGAGGCAGCCGATGAAGGCCAGCGCCATGTTGTGGCCCGGAATCGCCTGAACGCGGCCGTCGGACGCGTACTTGCCGATCCGCGGCCCGAGAATCATCGCCCCGGTCAGTGCCGCCCAGCCCCCCACGGAATGCACCGCGGAACATCCGGCGAAGTCCCAAAAACCCTTCTGAGCCAGGAACCCGCCCCCCCAGATCCAGTGCCCGGTGACCGGGTAGATCAACACCGCCATGAGAAAGCTGAAGAGGACGAAGGTGTGGTACTTGATCCGCTCGGCGACGGCCCCGGAGACGATCGTCGCGGCCGTTCCGGCGAAGACGAGTTGGAAGAAGAACTTCGCCCACAGCGGCACGCCGGTCCAACTGATCGAGCCGTAGGCTCCGGCGTACTTGTCCCCGACCATCGGGCTGTTGTCGGCGCCGCCTACCATGAAGGAGCCGGAGTTTCCGATCCACCCGCCGGCGTCGGTGCCGAACATCAGATCCCAACCAAGGAACCAGAAGGCGATCGCCGTGGCGGCGAAGACGATGAAGTTCTTGGAGAGGATGTTGACGCAGTTCTTGGCCCGGGCAAAGCCCGACTCGACACACCCGAAGCCGAGGTTCATGAAGAACACGAGCATCCCGGCGATCAAGACCCAGACGGTGTCCGCGGCGAGCCACAGATTCGTGACCATCTCCTCGGTCGTGGGGAGCGGAGGGGGCGCGGCGGGCGCGTCCTGCCCCAAGGCCGGGCCGGCGAGCGACGCCAGCAGGAGCGTCACGACGGCCGTACCGGTGCCGGTGAGGACCGACGTCAGCCTCGGTAGCGACTTGACCACCCGGCTGACGAGCAGATTGGCCGCTGACTCTGTCGCACAGAGGGATCGCATGGGCACTCCAGAAGGGTTGCGGGCCGGGACGAACACCTCCGCAGTGTTCGATCCGTCGGACGGGGTTCGAAAACCTCCGTAGGCCCGTAATTCAAACCCCGTGCCGAACGTCGTCAGACTCCCGCAGAAACCCCCGTAAGTCATCGATCCGGGTGAAAAAAGCCGTTTTGGAGCGTTTCCCGAGGTCCCTTGCCGGCGGTGAACAGGCTCCCGGGTACTAGCCCCCTCCGCGGGCGGCCCGGTTTCCGCGCACCGGAATGCTGAAGTTCCATGCAGCCCCGCTCGGGGCGGCGCTGAAGCCGGGTCTTCTTTCTGTCGCGCCGTCGAGCGTTGGGGAGAGCGGATCAGCAATCGAGGCAGAGCGGGGCCCGGAGCGTCACGGGATGGCCCCCGCACGGATGCGGAAAGACGAGCCGGGCCGCGTGGAGCCAGAGCCTCCGGCCGGCCGCCGCGGGAGGCCCATAGAGCCTGTCGCCGAGGATCGGGCACCCGAGCCAGGCGAGGTGGACACGGAGCTGGTGCGACCGTCCCGTAACCGGCATCAGATCGACCGCCGTCACTCCGGCCGGTAGCCCCAGCCCCCCGATCGTCCGCCACCGGGTGGTGGCAGGGCGGCCGACGATCGGATCGACCCGCTGCCGTGGCGGCGCGGCGGGATCGGGCCCGAGCGGGAGGTGGATCAGCCCGTCGGGTGCGGGGGGCCGGCCGAGAACCAGCGCCCGATAGGCCTTCTCCACGCCCCCCTCCTCGAACGCCCGCCCCAGCGCGGCCCGGGCTGGCGCGGTCCGGGCAAGGATCAGCAATCCCGACGTGTCGCGATCGAGGCGGTGCACCGCCTCGGGGCGCGGCATCCCTGCCAGGGCACCGGCGGCGAGGACGGCAGCGACGTCAGGGGGATCGGAGGGGTTTCGTGCCGGGACGCTCGGCATCCCGGCCGGTTTGTCGACGACGACGAGATGGTCGTCGAGGAGGAGGATCCGCAGGCGTTCCCCGCCGAGGCTCCCGCCTTCCCTCCCTCCGCCGATCACAGCACGCCCAGCGCCTCGACCCACGAGCAGAGCGTCTCCGTCGGCAGCCCAGCGCCGCCGAGGTCGGGGAGGAGGCCGACCGGATATCCGGCCGCCTCGAGCCGGCGCCGATCATCGTCGACCCGGTTCACGGCGGCACCGGGGAGCGTCCCGAAGAGAATGGCGCGGCTCCGCCCCGGTTCGGTCGGAGAGATCGTCGCCTGACGGGGGAGTGTGCTCTCAAGGAGGGCCACGCCGCGAACGGACGGCCCGAGTGCCTCGGCCGCCAGCCAGGCGAAGGCGCCCCCGGGCCCACTCCCGGCGATGGCAATCCGCGACGGATCGATCGGGCGGCGCAGCCGCAGCCCGTCGAGCGTCCGGGCGAGGGTGGCGATGTCCTCGCGCCCCCAGCGATTGGGATCGGACGATGACAGCACAATGACGGCGATCCCGTAGCGCGTGGCGGCTCCCCGCCAGCGTTCGGCCTCCTTCTTGGAAGCTTCGTCCAACTCTGCAGCGCGGGCCGGCTTGGCGGTCGCGCCTCCCCCGCCGGCAGGCTGGCCGCAATACACGAGGACTCCAAGGGGGGATTCAGCGGTCGCTGCGGGGAGCACGCCCCAGGCCGGCCGGGCGATCTCCGCCGCACCGAGTCGCTCCACCGCCGTCGTGGCGGGATCAACCTCGCTCGCTGGCACCCCGACCGGCACGGCCGTCGGCTGCTCCACCAAGGGGATGGCAATCGATCGGGAGTCGCCGCCCCGCTCGATTCCGACGTCGACGATGGCACCGGCATCGAGACCGGCGAGGAATCCACCGAGGATGGCAGGCGAGGTGACCTCGAGCGTCGCAGGCTCCCCTCCATCCCCACCGGCCTGCGGGCGGACCGACACGATCCGATCCCCCGCCGTGACGCCGGCCCGGGCGGCCGGACCGTCAGGCCATACCCACGCCACGCTCACGCCACGCTCGGCGGCAGCGTTCTGCGGCGGCGCGGCTCCGGCGACGGCTGCGTCCCCCCCCCCAGTGCGGCGCGGCACGAGGCCGAGGACTGGGCGACGCCAGGGGGGGAGCGTGGCAACGAGCTCGACGCGCATCGGCAGCCGCTCCCGGGCTTCCCCCCGTTCCACGACGAGGTCGAGGGGATCCCCGGCGTAGAGCGGGGCGATGGCATGTTTGAGCTCGGCCACGCGGCTGACCGCGCGGCCCCCCGCCTCGACGATCCGGTCGCCGACGCGCAGCCCCGCGCGCCCGGCCGGGGAGTCGGGCCGGCAGGTGGCCACGACCGGAGGGGCGGTGAACGGATCCCGCGAGTCGTAGCCGATTCCGATGATGCCGGGGGAGAGCGTCTCCCCGGCCTGGAGTCGGGGAAGGACACGGAGAATGTCCTCCAGCGGCACCGCGAAGCCGATTCCGGAGTCATAGAGCTCCGTTCCCGCCATCATCCCCGCCGTCTCGGCCGGCAGCGGGGCCAACACCCCGATCACCCGTCCTTCGATGTCGACCAGCGGGCCGCCGTAGTTCGCCGGCGATACCGACGCATCGGTTTGGACGGCGCGCCCCCAGGCCCGGTTCGTCGCCGAGAGGATCCCGATGCCGACGCTCGTGTCTTGAGCGCTCCAGGCGCGCCCGAGGACGAGCGTCCACTGGCCGACGGCCAGCGACTCTCGCGGCACCGCCTCCATCACCGGCAGCGGGGGCGCCCCTGCGGGGAGATCGATCTTGAGCAGCACCAGGCCCCGGGCGAGATCGCGGCCGGTCACCCGGGCGACGAGCCGGTCCCCGCCGGGCAGGGTGACGACTGCCTGGGCCGCATCCTTGGGAACGGCAAACGATGTCGCCACGACCCAGCCGTCGGCACCGACCACAAACCCGCTCGAGGGCCCCGATGCCGGGGAAGCCTCGGCAGGCCCGCCAAGGCCAGCCTCGGAGACGCCCGCCACCTCGACCCGGACCACCGCTGGAGCGACCGCGGCGGCGGCGGCCTGGAAAGCCTCCTCCTCCTCGAGCCCCACGCCTTCGGTCCCGCCGGTCCGCGCTCCCCAAACTGATGCGAGGATCGCGACTGCCAGCCACGAGACCATCCCCACCCCTCCTGCGCCCCGTCCCTCCGGAGGGCCGCCAGGCTGATTCTTCGCGCGCATCTATGGTCTCCTGCCGGCCAGCGGCTTCGGCCCGAGGTCACATTCGACGATGCCGCCATCCCGGATCACGGTCAACCGAACCGGATCGCCGTCAGCGAGGGCGGCCAGCCGTTGCTGCACCGCCGACCGGGAGGCGACGGAACGACCGTTGACCGCGACGAGGAGATCGTCGGGACGCAATCCGGCCCCGGCGGCCACCGATCCATCACGGATGCTCTCCACGAACGGCGGCGTCTTGTCGAGGAGGTCGGAGACGAGGACGACGCCGAGGAGGGTGACGTCGTAGGGGAGCGTGTCGGGGTCGGGGGACGCTGCCTCGGCGTCGGGCCCGGTGCCGAGGACGCCGCGGTAGCCACGGGCCACCTCGTCGATCGGCAGCGCGTAGTTGAGCCACACGCCGGTCGCGGTGGCGCGCAATTCCTTTCCGAGCATGCCGACCAATCGTCCCCGCCAATCGACGAGGGCGCCGCCGGCGGAGCCGGGATTGCTCGTCGTGCAGTCGAGGATGTAGACGTCGCCACGGTACGGGGCTTCGTGCGCCCCGCGCCGGGCCTCGAGGGGGACGACAGCCGATACGACGCCGTGCTGGGCGCTCACGCGCTCGTCGCCGACGGCCACGCCGAACAGATTCGAAAGCGCGAACACCCGGCTCCCCGGCGCGACGCGAGCCACGGGTACGACGCCCTCGGCCGGGTCGGTGGGGAGTTGGTCCGGCGGAGGAAGTTCGTAGCAGGGGAGATCCTCCCCGGCGATCGACAGCACCGCCAATTCGCGGCGCGGATCGGCGCCGAGGAGCGTCGCCGGATACCGTCGACCGTCATCGAGCACGCAATCGATCGAATCGGAATCGAGCACGGTGCTCAGCACTGTGACGATGTGCCCACCCGGACTGACGAGGATCCCTGTCTGATATGCCTCGAGGCCGCGCACCCCCCCGGCCCCGTAGAGCTTCACGACGCGGCGCGCGGCCCCGGCGATCGTCTCCTCGGGCGACGCCCCCCACGCCTTCGCGCCCCCCCACCCTTCTGCGCCCCCCAGGAGCGCCACGACGACGATCATCCATCCGCGCACCACGGTCATCCCACGCATCAGACCGGCGTTCATGTCGTCCCTCCGTCGGCCGGCCCTTCGGCGCCGCCGTTTTGCCCGTCAGCGGCCGGCGCCTCGACGTCGATCCGCTCGATGCGGAATCGATCGAACACCTCGTCGCCATGGCGGACCTCCATCGCCTCCGGCCATCCGCTCCCGGGGCTGAAGCGCACTTCGCACGGGTCGGCGTCGGGGGTTGGCCAGAGATCGACGCCGAGGATGAACCCGTCATCGGCGACGAGGAACCGCGCTTCCACGGAGGATGCCGCCGTCTCGAGGACATCGACAAGCCGCGCCCCCCCGGGCGTGCCCGGCGCGGCGGTCGACTCCGATCCGTTGCCCGCCGCGGCGGCGCTCCAGTGGGGCACCGTCCCCCAGTAGGTCGTTCTCCCCAGGCTCGCGGCCCCCTCGCGGAGGAGACGCCGCCAAAGGACGAGCGCCGCCAGCAGCCCTCCACTCCCGGGGGGCGCCGGCGTAGCGTCGAGTTCCCCGGTGGCATCGATGGAGCTCGTCCCCGTCGGCAGATCGATCATCGCGCGCCGATCGGAGAGCTCGATTCTGAACGGCTGCCCCTTCTCGAGCCGCCCCGACATCACCCACGTGGCATCGCCGGCTGGAAGCGGCTGGCGGGCCGCCATCTGCCGTCCCACCCGGTCGCGCTCGAGGGTGTTGAAATGGAAATTCGTGAAGCCGTTGCGGGGCTCGTAGAGCCCGACGAGCGCAGGGGGGAGCACGACTTCGGGCTTCTTCCCCGCTCCGTGCGGCGCCGGATCACCGGGGCGGCCCCGGCGCTGCGGATCCGGATCTGGATCCGGATTCCCCGGCGGCTGTTCGGGCTCGGCGCCGCCGGCGACGATCTTGGCCAGTTCGCCGGAAGTGTGGAGGCCGGCGAGACGGACGAGGATCTCGTGGCGGCGGCCCGAGCGGCGGTAGACCAACGGCACGCGCCACCCGGCCGGAAGCGTGCCGAGGATGTTCTTCAGGGCGTTGACCGTCCGCACTGGGCGGCCGGCCATCGACACCACCTCGTCGTCGTACCGCAGCCCACGGCGGTAGGCGTCGGACGATTCGAGAATGTCGGAGACGACGACCCGTCCGTCGTCGGCAGTGGCGACGGTCGCCCCGAGGGTGGCATGATCGACGAGGCGCCCCCCTTTGAGGCAGCCGAGGAACTGGCGGAGTTGGTTCGACGAGATCGCGTAGCCGACACCGACGTTCACCCGGCCCCGCTTCTCGAACGAGGCCCGCCCGTTGACCCCGATCACCCGCCCCTCCGCGTCGAACAGGCCGCCCCCCGAATTGCCGGGATTGATGGCCGCATCGACCTGGAGACAGTCGGCATACTCGAGGATCGTGCCGGCCGGGAATTGGTAGCGCCGCGTCCCGGAGACGATCCCGGCGCTGATCGACGGGCGGAAGTCGGTGGCGAGGAGGAAGGGATTGCCCGCCGCGAAGCAGAAGTCCCCCACCTCGACGAGATCGCTGTCGGCGAGCTCCGCGAACGGGAAATCGTCGCGACCGACGAGCTTGATCAGGGCCACGTCGCCGGTCGGATCGAGGCCGACGAGGACGGCGTCGTGGAGCTTTCCATCCGAGAGGCCGCACTTCATCGCCACGCCGGCGGGTTGGACGACGTGGAAGTTCGTCAGGGCGTAGCCATCCGCGCTGACGAGGACCCCCGAGCCCCCCCCCGCCTCACCGGCGAAGATTGCCACCGCCGCTTTCGAGGCCCGGGCGATCGCCTCAATCCGCTCCCGTTCCGCGGCGTGCACCGCTGGAGCAACGTCCGTGGCCGCCACGTTTCCGACGGCAAGGCTGGTGGCAAGGAGGATGGCGGTGAGGGGGACGGCACCGCGCATCGTGAGGGGTGACTTTCTCCACAGACAGCCTGGGCACCGTGAAGCGGTGAACCGACGATGGAACGAGAGACTCATTGCTCAACCGCCGGAGAGGTGAATCGGACCGGGCAACCGGAATCGGACGCGCTGACAAAACCGACCGTGACCCCCAATCGACGTCCACCCGCGACGTCGACCTCGATCGGGATCCCCTCCGCCCCCTCCGGGTCGACCGTGGCGGCGTCGATTTGCCGGCGGAAGACCTCCCGATCGTCGACCGTGACGATCACCTCGGAGATCCCCGCGCCGGCCGGGGCGATCGACGTCCTGAAGCGACGGGCCTCCGGCGGCAGGCGCCAGACCGCCGCCGTGCGGGGGCGGATGACGAGGCCGGGGCGGGGGAATCCGACCCCCGCCACCACGCTCCGCGGGGCGAAGAACGAGGCCAGTCCGGGGATCCGTCCAAGGTCACCGAACCACGGCTCGACTTCGAGCCGCTCCGGCGCCACCCCGACCAGCGACATCGTCCGTCCCGCGGCCCAATCGAGGCGAACCACGGCGTCGCCGGGCAGGCTGACATCGCCATCAAGGAGGAGCTTTTCAGGGGTCCACTCGATCCGGCGGGCCCGCACGGAGCCTCCGACGAGATCGACGGCCACGGCTGCCGCCGACTTCCCGGTGCCCCCCTTTGGCGCGGTCGGTTCACCGCGCAGCCAGTGGATGCCGATGACCTTCGACCGCTTGACGGGGATCGTCTCCTCGTCGAGGACGACCGTGATCGTGTCGGGGCCGATCGACTTGACGGCGCATTCGACGAACTCGTGGCCGGAGGCGGAGCCGACAACGAGCAGATCGCTTTCAATCTTTTCGGGGAGCGCTGCCAGCCAGTCCGCACCGGGAACCGTCGTGTCGTCGTCGCCGGCCTGTCTCCAGGCAACACTGCGGACCTTCGCCACTGGGATCTCCCCCCGGCCGTCCGGCCGGGTGAGGGCGACAACGCTCCCTTCCCAGGCGATCTCCCCCGCTTCGATCCATGATCCGTCGACAAAGCCGATTCGGCAGCGCCCCACTCCGCGCCCAACTTCCCCTTCCCGCTCCACCAAACGGAGGCTGTCGATCGGCACGACGTGCTGTTGGCCGCCGACGTCGATCTTCAGCCCCGCCCCGTCGAGGGCGACGAGCGTCCCCGACGACACCCCGGCCTCGGTCGATTCGATGCGGAGCGACGTCGGCTCGGCGGCGCGGGCGATCGCGCCACCGCCGGCCACGCCCCACCAGATCGAGAGGGAGGTGATCAACGGGCGCAGCCGTCGGAGACGCCCGCGCGCAAGGGCCGGCTTCGGGATGGGTGCTCGCATCAATGGTGCCTCGGGTCGACGACGGGGAGCTTCCCCTGACGCTCGGCGTGCGCCGGTCATGGCGACGACTCGCCGGCGGCCAGTCGCTTGAAGTATTGTTCGATCGCTTCCCGGTAGTGAGCAGGGAACTCACGGCCGATTTGCTGCAGGGCCTGCTCCCGTTCGTGGGGCGGCAGGTTGCCCCATCCTTCCCCCGTGCCGAGATCGCGGCGCGTCACCTCGCCGGCGCCCTGCCCTCCGGCGATCCGGCTGTCATCCATCGGCTTGCCATTGCCCGAATTGCCCCCGCCGGGCGCGCCTCCGCCGCCGGACTGCTGGTTCTGCTTCTCCTCGATCGCCGCGATCAGCTTGTCGAGCGACTCGATGACGCCATCCTGAACCTGCCGGGTGACTGGACCGGCACGCCCTTGGCCGAGCCGGCGCGTGATGTCGCGCATCCGTCGGGCAATGTGGTCGAGCGATTCCTCTTCGAGCCCGGTCATGTCGGCACGTAGCAGCCGAGCCACGCGCTCGTAGCGCACCGGAATCTCCGCCGCGCGTTCGAGGAGCCGGTCGAGCGTCGCGATGCAGTCGTCGGTCCGCAGCAACCAATGCTGACAGGCGGCAGTGTGGAAGAGGAGCGAGGCTGGATCGACGACCGCCGCCGGATCGAGCCCGGCGAGGAGCGAAAGCCCGTCATCGAATCGTTCCTGGCGGACGAGCTCGCGCCCCAGCCAGAGCCTGACGACTTCGCGCTCGAAGTCAGCCGTGCCCTCCTCCCCGACCCAGCCGGGGAGGGCTGCGGCCGTCACCGGCGGCACGCCGGGCGTGGCCGGCACGACAGCCAGGACCGGGAGACAGCGCGGGTCGGCCTCGGCGACCGTCGCCATGACAGCATCGAGCCGGTCGAAGGCGGGATCGGCCCCCCGCTCCCCCCACAGAGCGAGCGCCGCGGCGCGCCGTTCCGGCGCGAGGCCCGCGCGGTCCATCCAACCGACGATCGCCTGCTCGACCTCGTCGTGCGTGGGGATCCGCCAGCTTGCGGGCTTGGCGAGCTCCGATCCCTCGCCCCCGTCCGGCGCCGTGGCGAGAGCGTCGGGGGTGACGTCGGCCGCGTCTGCCGCCGGCATGGCGAGGGCCATCACGGCCTGGAGCAGGGCCGCCGGCCACAGCCGGACAGACCCCCGGACCGGGAACACCGCCGTGGTGACATGGTTCATGGATCGCTCCTCATTCTGTCAGGCCGGTGACGATGTCATGGGCGGCCCGCTCGATCTTCCGCTGCCGATCGGAGAGGCGGCGCACGGCGTCGAGGAGCTCGGGCTCCTCCGCCTGCTCGGCCCCCTCGCCGAGGACCTGCGAGAAGCGGCGCGTCCTCGTGTTCACGCGCATCTGCAACGACCGGATCATCTTCAACTCGGAGAGCTTGTCGACAAGGGGCTGCTCGCCCGGTTCGGCGGGACGTCCGCCGGCGGAGCCCTTCTGCTGTTGCTGTTGTTCCCGCTGGGCCTTCTCCAGCGCCGCCACCATCTCCTCGAGGCTCGAGACGATGTCCTGGACGATGCCCCGGGTGGTGCCCCCGACATCCCCACGGCCGAGCCGGGCGGCGGCCTGCGTGGCGTCGTCACGCACCTGTTCGAGGGCCTCCGGGATCGCCACCGCCGAGCCATCGTCGCGGACGAGCGTCAGGGCCTTGGCGGCCTCGGCACCGATCGCCGTCTGCTCGCGCCCGAGTCGCGCGGCCTCCAATTCCCGTTCGCGCTCCCGACCGGCGGTCGGTTCGGCGGCGATCTTCTCGGCCGCGGCGAGGACCGCCTTCTCGGCACGGAGCATGGCGCGCAAGCGGGTCTCGAGTTGCACCAGGAGCCGCTCGACCTCCTGCTCACGCATCTGCCGGAGGATCTCCTCCAGCTCCGCCCGTGCGGTCTCGAGCTCCTCGATCGCCTTCTCCTGCTCCTGGCGGGCATCGCGGCGTTTGGCCTTCTCAATCCCCTCCTCCGCCCTACGCATCCGCTCGGCCGCCGCTTCGAGCCGCTGCTGGGTGCGCTTCGCCCGCGACGATTCGTCATCCCCCTCGGGTTGCTGGCCGGGCTCGTTTTGCTCCTGGGGCGAGTCACCACTCCCCTCCCCTTCGGCCGGCTCGCCCCCCTGCGAAGGTTTCGTCGAGCCCCCTTTCTCTCCCTCTCCGGAATCAGGATTTTCCTTCCCTGCGGGCTCACCTTCCCCCGGCTGCGGCTCGCCCTCCCCCGCCGGCTTCCCCGCCTCGGCTTCAGATGGCCGGTCCCCCGGTTTCCCTGCGGGTTTCTCGGCGGCTGGTTGGCCTTCCTGGGGGGACTGCTTCCCGCCTTCCGGTGCCCTAGGCTGATCCCCCTCGGCAGGGTCCGCGTTCTGGCCGTCCTTGGCTTCCTTCCCGTCCTTGGCTTCCTTCCCGTCTTTGACAGGCTCTCCGCCGGCGTCGCGGACCTCCATCCGCTTGGCGAAGCCGCCGAGCTCGCGGGAGAGATCGGATGTCTCCCCGGCGAGGGCATTTTGCCGGTCGAGGAGCTGCGCCTCGCGCGCCCCCGCCTCGGTCGATCCCTCGATGTCCCGTTGCTTGGCGATCAGTTTCGAGACGCGTGCCAGGAACTGCTTCACCTCTTCCTTCGAGTTGGCAAGGTGACGATCGGAGTCTCCCGCCTCGAGAAGCGTGAGGAGCTCGCGGAGCTGCTCGATGGCCGAGGCCTGCGTCGTCCCCGCCTTCAGCAGCTGTCCCTTCTCGAGGAGCTGCACGATCGTGTCGAGCCTCCCGCCAACCTCCTGGTCGCGGGCCTGTTCGAACACGCTCCGCAGCACCGCGGCCCGGCGCGGGTCGCTCGCCGCGAGGAGATCGGCGAGCCGCAGAAAGGTCTTTTCAAGTTCGCGGTACTGGGCAAGGAGCTGCTGCTCACGGGCGGCGAGGGCGGCCGGATCCTCCCCCGACGCGGCGTTTTGTGGCTGAGGCGCTCCGCTGCGGCCTGCCTCCGGCTCCTGAGGGAACGCCGGCGGGAGCGAAAGGCAGGCGAGGAGCATACCGCCGACGCTTGCCGCGAGCCGGCGTGGAGGGGAGCCCCCGGGCCGGCAAGGGGCGACGGCCACGGGCCCGCGGTCGACGTCGCTGCAGACGGGCTTCGGTGTCATGGTCGCTCCAACGCCTCCTTGGCCCGCTGTCGCTGACGCCGGAGCGTCTCCGAACGGATCTCCTCCTGCGTCCGGATCACGCCCCGCAGAAGTTCGATCACTTCGTTGTAGGACTCCAGCTCCATCATCTTATCCAGAACGGTCCGCATCCGGGCGAGGACGGCATCGGCACGGGCGATGATCGCCCCGCGGTCGGTCGCTGCGGCCAATCGCACCGCCGCGGCGAGCCCGGGAAGATCGTCGGCGGCGATCGCCGCCAGCGGGGAGGCGATCTGCCCCACCAAACGCCCCTCGAGCTCCGCCGTGAGCATCCGGTTGTTGTCGAGCTCGCCTCGGATGGCAAGGAAGTCCCGGGCGATCTCGGCGGTCTCCCCGGCGGCGCGGGAGGCCGATTCGCCCAGCCGGCCCGATTCGAGCGGCCAACCCTCCGCCATGGGATTCCCGGAACGGCCCTCCCCCCCGTCGCCGACCGCGCCGCCGTCGCCCCGCTCCGCTCCCCCGTCCCCGACCTCTCCCCCGTCGACCTCCCCTGCCCCGCTCCCCGCCACGGCACTCCCCTCCACTCCCGCCGCGAGGCGTTCCCGGGCCAACGCGAGATCGGAGACGACACTCTCGAAACGGCGTCTCAACAGGATCTCGCGGGCCTCGAGCATCGCCATGAGCGCCTCCGGTGTGACGACGTCGAGCGACCAGGCGTCGCTCGCGCCTTCGTTCGGGCCACCGCCGAGCGTGCAGCCGTCGCGGGCCACCAACTGCACCGAGAGGCTGGCCCCCGGTGCCAGCGCGAGCGGCTCGAGCTCGACCACCTCCGGCGCGTCATCGGTGAGCTCGACGACCGGCACCCCGGCCTTCAACCGAGCCACCGGCAGACTCGCCGCCGCCCCGTCCTTGACCATGACATTGGCGGTGGCATCAGCCAGGGCATGGTCATCACTCAACACCCCGACCAGCGGGATCCGCGCCTGCGGCGTCACGGCCGTGGAGATGCCGCGCATCCGGACCGCCACCTGGGGCGCCTCGTCGGGGACGGCCGAGACCACCACCGAGATCGGCTCGCGATTGTCGAGGCCGTCGGTGTCGGTGAACCGGGCCACGAGCGTCCGCTCCCCGTCGACGGCCGGCAGTTCGACAGCGATCACTGTCCCGTCCGCTGCCGATTCCGCTCCCCCTTCTGGCGCGTCAATCGTCTCGGCCAGAGGCGTCTCGGCACCGTCATCGAGGGCCACGACCGTGGCCGCGCGGAGCGCCTTCGTGGCCTGGAAGCGGATCGTCACGGTCGAACCGCGCGGGACCTGGAGAACGCGGGAAGGGGAGAGGAATCGAGTGCCCCCGCCGAGATATCCGGGGAGTGTGGCCACGGCTTCCAGCGACGACAGCGCCGGCGCATCGACCACCCTCAACCGCAGCCCGCGGAGCCGCGCGTCCCCCCCCCGGATCTCAACGTCGAGATCCTCGCCGACCCCCTTGAGGAGATGGCCGAACGCCTGCGCTCCGTCGGTCACCCCACCGCGGATGCCCATTCGCTCCGTCCGCCAGGGCCCGCCCCGGGAGGGCTTCGTCCGCAGATCGACGATCTCCGGCACCTCCCGGTTCGCATCGGCACGGACGCGGAGATCGACATCGGCCCCGCGGGCCACCTTCCGCACCCCCGCGGGGAACCCCTCTGCCTCGAGCCCGGTGCGGCGCGGCCACGGGGTGTCGTCGAGGAGGAGCATGCGCCGGGTCCATTGGTCGGCCAGCGCCGGCTGGAGACATGCCAGGCCGGCGATGCTTGCCACCGCCAGCCCCCCGGCCAGGGCCGTGGCCACGAGCCGACGGCGCCGGAAGAGCCGGGCCGGCTCGACGTCGTCGACCACAGCGACCGCCTCGTCGATCGTCCGCTCGAGAAGCCCCCGATCGACCTCCGGGCCGGGGCCCGTCGTGAGCTCCACCGCGGTCGAGAGGCTGTCGCGGAAACCTTCATGCCCGCGCTCGACGAGCGACGCCAAGGTGGCATCCCCCATCGGCACTGCCAACCGGCCCCACAGCTTCCCCCACAGCATCGCCACCAGTCCAGCCAGCACGAGGGCAACCAACAGGAGGCGGACCCACGCCGGCGGCTCGACCGCCCAATCGAAGGCCATCGTGCCGAAAAACACCACCGCCCCCGCCACACCGATCAGCGCCAACGACTCGATCCAGATCCAGCGGCGTGTCTGCTGGCGGACGGCCTCGATGAGCGCACGGATCCGCGCGAGCCCCGCGATCGCGGACGCCGAAAGCGGCGCCGACGGGGACGCGGCAGAACGGATGTCGGGGGGCACGGTGCTCTCTCCTGCGGCAGCCAACGGCGGGCATCCCTTTCCTGGTCGGGGGAGTATCAAGCGAGCTTCACGAGGCGCCGAAGAATCCACTCGACGCAGAGCAGGCCGGTGCCGAGCGCGAGAAGCAGGGCATTGAGCCGGCGTTTGAACGCGCCGTCGGGGGCCCCCGTCTCGTATTCACGGCGCGAGCGGTCGGGGATCCGCGCCGCCAGATCGATCGACTCGGCCGATCCCCATGGGGCATCGACGAGGAAATGGGCCCTGCCCCCGGTGATAGCCCCGAGCCGTTCGAGGAGGCCGCGGTCGAGTCGGGGGCGCTCGAGCTCCCGATCGGGGAGCCGGGCCTGCACGCGCCTCGAAATCACTTCGCCGGAGCCGTCGCCGAGATCGATATCGATCCGCCAGCCCCCCTCGCGCGACGCCACGAAGCCCCCCTGGAAGACCCCGGGGCGCCCCGGATCGGCGGCGAGCGGCACCCTGACGATCGCGCCATCGGGGCCCTCGACGCGACAGACCGCCCCGCCCAAGCCCGCAGCGCCCTCCCCGTCGGCGGCGACGAGCCGGACGACAACCGTGGCACCGACCGGATAGCGGTCCCGCTCCACGAGCAGCCGGGCCCGGCGGGAGCCGGCGAGCAAGCGCCCCTGGGAGACATGCCGCACCAGCTGCGTCGAAAGGCGCTCAAAGAGCGCGTCCTCGAGCGACCGCAGCCGCCAGGTCTCGCCGCTCCCCAGATAGAACACGCTCCCCGACCCGTAGAACTGCCCGGCCATGGAGATCGGACCGCGGCCGCCGACAGCGGAGCCGACGCCGGCACTCCCCGGAGGGTTCACCCGGGCATAGACGGTGGCCCCCGGCTTGGCGACGGTGGCATCGAAGCAGGAGAAGATCCCCTTGAACTCGCTCCACACCGTCTGACTGGCGATCCGGCTCCCGGCCAGCCAGAGGAACTCCGCCTCCGTGCCGTCCCGGGTGAATTGCAGCGGCATCGGCTCCTCGAAGCCAGCCGGTTCATCGACAAGACTCTGCCCCGCGCGCCGCAGCTCCACCGGATGGAGCCCGCGCACCACGGTTGTCTGCGGATCGGCGATCCAGGCATCCATGAACACATTGCCGGCCACGAGCACCAGCCCACCCGATTCGCGCGACACCCACCGCTCGAGCCGGGCCTGTGCGGCCGGATCGAGGCGGCGCCAGTCGACGTCGAAGGCGACGATGCAGTCGTAGGTGGAGAGCTCCTCCGCGGTGGTGGGAAACGATTCGAGGATCCGCCGCGCGTCCTGCGAGGCACCGCGTGTGGCGGTGCCGAGGAGCACGTCGACGGCGAAGCTTTTGTCACGCTCGAGGATGTTCCGCATGAATTGGTACTCGCGTGTCGGCCCGCTCGCCATCAGCAGCACCTGCGTCACCCGATCGACGACCTCGACCTCGGCCACCTGGGAGTCGTCCCCCGGGGTTCGGTCGGCCGGCGGCGGCACGACCCGGAGGACGAGCTCATGCCGGCTCGGCGCGTCGAGCCCGGGCACCTCGAAACGGACCCCGGCCAGTTCACCGTCGGCCGCGAGCAGCACCTCGGTGGTGTCGATCACCCGCCCTCCCGGCGTTGCCGTGCCGCCGTCTCCCTCGGCCGGCGATCGATCCGCCAGCTCCACCCTCACCGTCTGACCGGCGAGCCCCTGGGCCTGGAGGTATCCCTGCACCGCGAAGCGATCGCCCGGGTAGACCCGCGTGGGGGAGAGGAGATCGGCGACGCGGACATTCGTCGGCAACCGGTCCGATCCCGTCCCGACGGCAAACACGGGAATCCCCGCCTTGGCGAGCGTTGCGGCCGCCGCCGCCGGATCGACGCCGGCGTTGTTGCCTCCATCAGTGAGGAGGATCACCCCCGCGAGCGTACCCGGCGGTTCCTGATCGATGACGCGCTGGAGGGCCTCGCCGATCCGCGTCTCGAATCCGCGCGGCTGGAGTCGCTCCGGCCAATCCGGCTCCGCCGCACCGTCGGCCGCTGCGCCCTTCTCCGGGGTGCGGGGGAGGACCGTGAGCGATTCGGCATCGGCGTCGAAACGCCACACCGAGACCTCGTGCGTCGGGGCGAGGGCGGCGAGCATCCCTCCCCTTTCGAGGACCTCCACGGCCCGCGTCGAACGGGTCGAGGGAACGGCATCCGCCACGGCCACGCCGGCCTCGAGCCCCTCCGGCAGGGTCATGCTGGCGCTGGCGTCGACGACGACGGCCACGCGCGACGGAAACACCACTTCGTGCTCGGCGATCCGCTCGAGATCGAGATAGGCCGCGGCGAGGGTGGCCAGTGCCCCGAGCCGCAATCCGAGGAGGAGCAGACCGATCCCACGAGGCAATTCGGCCGCATCGCGCCGGTACATCCACGCCACCCACGCCGTCACGGTGACGAGCACAGCGACCAGCAGCGGCATCTGCCACCACTGCGAGAAACCCTCCACCAGCGCGCTGGAGACGCGGTGCTTCACCACGTCGGTGGCGGCCAGGCAGAGGACGTTGGGGAAGGATGGCATGGAGGACAGAGCCGGCAACGGGACCGGCATTGGGCTGGCTGGAAGGGGTGGGGTGGGCGACGACGATCGCGCTCGAGGGAGGGATTCCTGGTCAGGTCGCGGCCCCGCGCCGCGTCGAAGGGTGATAGCTCGTCGACCACGCCACCACCTGCTCGAGGAGGAGGATGCCGAGGAGGATCTTCAGCAGCGGCGTGACAAGCGGGACGCCGGCCAGGGCCCGGGCACCAGGATCGATCGACGCAGCATTCTCGTACGTGAACGGGACTCCCGCCAAAGTTTTTTCGAGCCCCTCCCGCCCGGACCGGGCCAGATGCCCCTCGTCCGGATCGACGTTCACGGCGAAGAGCCGCTCCCGCTCCAGCCCGTCGGTGCGCCGCCAGCGAACGGCGTAGGCCCCGGCGGTCGGGGTGTCGAGCCGGGCCTCCATCCTCCCGGCAGCCGCCGGCCGCGCAGTCTGGTGGACGAGGGTGCCGTCAGGGGGGACGAGAAAGTCGACTTCGATGCCGTCGACCGACGGGTCGAGCGTGACAGCCACCGGGTCGCCGACCTCGAGTGATTCCGCCCGCCTCCGGCCCCGGGCCAGATGGCTTTCGAGCTCGAGCATCACGACAACCCAGCTGGGATTGCCCCGCGACCAGTTGTTCCACGCCGGCGAGGCGGTGGTCAGAACGGCCGCAACCATTCCCGCGCCGTACGACCGTTCCACCATCAACGGTGCACCGTTGCGAAGCGAGAGGAGACGCCGCAGCCCCGCCTCGGCGGCGGGCTCCCATCCCCGTTCGACCGCCGCGTACCGGTCGACGCGGACGGCATCGAGGAGGGGATTGCGCTGCCCGGCGAGCACGGCCACCACCGGATGCTCCTCGACAATGACGTCGGGGCGCTGTTCGGCGGTGTCGGGGAGGAGGTCGACGAGACCGGCGAGGGGAACGGGGAAGATGCCGGCGCCATCCCGATGCAAGGTCCGGGTGACGACATCGGGCTTCGTCCGTGGGCCGACGAAGAACACGACCCCGCCCCCGTCGCGGGCATAGGTTTCCAGGGCCGCCACCTCCGGGGTGTCGAGGCGTTCGACATCGAGGACCCAGACGGCATCGAACGACTTGAGATCGAGGGTGGCCAGCGCCCGGGGCGCTTCGGTCCGCGGCTGGAGTCCCGTCGGTGCTCCGGCCCCCGGCGCCAGGGCGGCGGCGAGGTAGAAGGCGTCGCCGGCCCGCGACGCCGTTCCCGGGGCGGTGTCGGCCAGGGCACCATCGATGAGGAGGACATCGACCCGGTCGACGACGTCGACGATGAGCGAACGGGCATCGTCGGCCGGAAGGATGTCGGCCGGGAGACGGGCCTCGATACTATGGCCCCCCGCCTTCTGGAAGCGGACATCAAAGCGCTGCACGGCCGTGGAGCCAGCCGGGATCTCGGGGACGCGGACCCCCGGCCTGGCGACGCCATCCTCACGGAGGTCGATCGTGACGTCGCGCACCGGGCGGAGGCCGTCGTTGCGGACGGCCACCTCGAGCGGGACAACGACACCGGCAGCGGGCACCCCGCCGACCATCGCCAAACGCTCGAGCGTGAGATTGCCACCGCCAGCCCCCGCATCAGCGGCCCCCACCTCCCCGGCGCAGTCGACGAAGCGCACCTCGGTGCCGTCGGCGGCGAGCTGCCGGACGATCGCTCCGGTGTCGTCGGCGGATTCCCACTGCGCGGTGCGGAAATCGCTCACCACCCAGACCACCCGCGTCGCCTCCGTTCCCGCGCCGTCCCCGAGGAGCTCGGCCGCGGCGGCCAGGGGGGCCAGCGGCCCGGCATCGGAGGCCGACGGTTTCATCGCCGCCAGTTCGTCACGGATCCGCTGAACACTCTCCGGAGTCACCGTCTGTCGGGCGACGTCGACCCGCCCCGCCACATCACCTGCCTCTGACGGGGTGGCCTTCCCCGCCGACGGCGCGGCATCGACTCCGGTCTGCGCCAGGCGCGAGAACCGTCCGATCACCACCTCCTGGCGACCGCGGGTGGTGGCGAGCTCGCCGCAGATTCTCCCCACGACGGCGAGACCGCGGTCGAAGGCGGTGACCGGGTCGCCTCCGCCGTTGCCACTCCGTTCCCCCATCGAATAGCTGTCATCGAGGAGGACAACGTGCGTCGACCGCCCCCCGCCGAGGAGCTGCCCAATGGCGTGCGTCCAGCGGGGCTGGGCCATGGCGAGGACGATCCCCAAAATCGCCGCGACCCGCAGGGCGAGGAGGAGGAGCTGCTTCAGCAGGACCCGCGTGCGGTATTTCTTCTGGCTGGCAAGGAGGAACTCCATCGCCGCCCAAGGAACGCGGCGGTGGCGGAGGAGATTGATGAGGTGGATGACGATCGGCGCCGCCACCAGGGGCAGGCCCCACCACAGCATCGGGAGGAAGTCGAACGTCGGCACACCGGGCTCCACGATCGAAAAGGGTCAGACCGCCATGCTGGCGCGGCGGGAGAGGAATTTCACGAGCGCCGCGTCGACCGGTTCGCCGGTGCGGATGAGGGAGTAATCGCAGGCCGCCGCTGCCGTCCGCCGCCGGGCCTCGGCGAGGAACTCGCCGACCGCGGCCAGATACCCCTCGCGGAGGGCCCGGGGGTTGCAGGCGAGGTGATCGGGGATCTCCAGCCCCTCGAAGCGCGTGGGCCCCTCGAAGGGAAAGTCGAGCTCGTCGTCGTCCATGACATGGAGGAGGACGATGTCGTGCCCTCGTTTGCGGAGCAGTTGGAGCCCCTGGAAAACCCCCTCACGATCGCCGAGGAGGTCGGAGACGATCACCACGAGCCCACGCCGCGGCAACGTCTCGGCAAGCCCGCGGAGCACGGGAAGGAACGCCGTCGGCCGCCCGGCGCGCGGTGCCTCGAGGACCTCGACGACACTCGCCAACTGCGTGCGCTTCGTTCGCGCCGGCACGCTGGCACGGACCTTGTCGTCGAATACGGCGCAGCCGGCGGCGTCGCCGTGCGACAGGGCGAGCCAGGCGAGACTCGCGGCGAGCGTGGCCGCGTAATCGTATTTGGAGAGCGCTCCGGAGCGGTAATCCATGCTCGCCGATCCATCGACGAGGAGGGCGAGACGGAGACTCGTCTCCTCCTCGTACTCTTTCACGTACAGCCGATCCTGGCGTCCCCAGACCTTCCAGTCGACACGGCGCAGATCATCTCCGCGGACGTATTCCCGGTGCTGGAGAAACTCCACCGACTGCCCCTTGTAGGGGCTCTTGTGGAGGCCTGCGAGCACACCCTCGACCACCGCCCGGGCGCGGAGTTCCAACCGCGCGATCCGGGCGATCGCGTCAGGATGCAAAAATCGTCTGGAAGCGTGGGTCACGCGTCAGCTCATCCTCTCTGACCGGGGTGTTCTCGACGATCCGATGGATGATCGCGTCAGGTGTCACCCCTTCGCTCTCGGCGGCGAACCCGACGACGATCCGGTGCCGGAGCACCGGCGCGACGAGGGCTTGGATGTCCTCGACGGTGACATGGCTCCGCCCCTGGAGGAGCGCCCGGGCCTTGGCCCCAATGACGAGGAACTGCACGGCCCGCGGCCCCGCCCCCCACGACAACTGGTCGGAGACGAAGTCCGGCACGCCTTTCTCCCCCGACCGTGTCTGCCGCACCAGGGCCAGGGCATAGCGGACGAGATGATCGCTGACGGGCACCTCGCGCACGCTCCGCTGGAGCATGAGGATGTCCTCGGCCGAGAGCACCGGGCGGGGATCCTCCACCGGCGTGCCGGTCGTGCGCCGGGCGATCTCGAACTCCTCGTCGAACGTCGGATAGCGGACGAAGACCTTGAACATGAACCGATCCTGCTGCGCCTCGGGGAGAGGGTAGGTCCCCTCCTGCTCGATCGGGTTCTGCGTGGCGAGCACGAAGAACGGATCGACGAGCCGGTGCCGGACGCGCCCGACGCTCACCTGCCGCTCCTGCATCGCCTCGAGGAGCGCTGCCTGGGTCTTGGGGGGGGTGCGGTTGATCTCGTCGGCGAGGACGACGTTGGCGAACAGCGGCCCCTCGAGGAACCGCACCTGACGGGTGCCGGTCGTCTTGTCCTCCTCGAGGACGTCGGTGCCGATGATGTCGGAGGGCATGAGGTCGGGAGTGAACTGCACGCGGCTGAAGGAGAGGTCGAGGCTCTTGGCGAGCGTGCTCACCAGCAGCGTCTTGGCAAGCCCCGGCACCCCCTCGAGGAGACAGTGCCCCCGGCTGAAGAGCGAGATCAGCAACTCCTCGACGACCCGGTGCTGCCCGACGATCACCCGCGCGAGTTGGGCGACGATCCGGTCATGGGCCTCGTGGAGCCGCTCGACGGCGGTGGTGCCGGGGAGTCGCTCCACACTCTGAGACCCGGAACCGGCGGAGGAATGGTCGGACGGGGGCATGGAAGACTCCGGGGTGGCGACGGCGGACGGAGGCAAGGGGGGAAACGGGATGCGAGGCAGGCCCCGGCCCGGCCGGGAGCATACGCAGGGGGGAGGGGGATCGTTCAACCCTCCCCGGTCAACGTTGGTAGATCGGCAACGTCCCCTTGTCCAGTTGGAGGATCGTCAGATTCGTGGCGGAGGTGTAGACCGGGCCGATGTAGCCCTGCGGCCAGTGGAGCCCCTCGCGGTCCTCCGTCGCCTCGGCGACGAGTCGTTTGTCGATCTGATCGCGGTACGTCGTCCACTTCTTCCCCCCCTCACGGTACATCACTTGGGCGTAGTAGAAGTGGGCGTAGTGCCAGTGACCGAAGCCGTTGTTGGCGATGTTCCCCAGATGTCGTTCGGCGTAGTCGAGCATCCGGGGGACGTGCGTGTCGTCGTATTCGCCGGCATTGAACAGGCAGGCGATCGCTGCAGCCGAGATCGCCGGCCTTCCCCCGCCGCCCTTGGAGCTGTACTGCACGCCCCCGTCCGGCATGGTGCACTTGTGGATGTAGCCGATCGCCTTGTCAATGATCTCGCGGGGGACCGGGATGCCGGCGTTGCGACAGCCGCGTAATCCCTGGACCTGGGTGATCGTCGTCGATCCCTCGTCGAAATTGTTCCCGTCCTTGGCGCTGACATACCCCCATCCGCCGTCGGGGGTCTGGGCCCGCCCCGAAAACTCGACCGCCTTGGCGAGCACGCGGACGAGCTCCTCGCGGCGCCGTTCGTCCTCCTCCTCGCCGAGCACCTGGGAGAGGAAGAGCATCGAGAAGCCGTGCCCGTAGGTGTAGCGGTCATCCCCCTTGGGATCACCGATGAGCCCGTTGGTGCGCGAGCGGCTGACAAGATAGTCGACCGCTTGCCGGATCGGCTCGGCATACCGGCCCTGCGTCGTCGTCGAACCCTCCATGAGCATCGCCGTCCCCGCCAGCGCCGTCATCGCCGTCGGATAGCGGCCCTCGTTCGCCGCCCAGCTTCCCCGGCGCGACTGCTTCTTCACGAGCCAATCGAGCCCGCGGGCGATGACCTTCTCCCGGGCCGACCGATCGCCCCCTCCCGCCGCCGGAGGATCGTCCTCGGCGCCCCGTAGCGCTCCGGGCGCGGCGAGGGCGAGGAGGAGGGCAACGAGGGGAAGCCATCCCCTGCTGATCGGTCTCCCCCCGAGGGGCGCCGACCGATGACGGGGTGAATGAAGCGGATCCATGGCGGGCCTCGGGGTGCGATGGGCGGAGGTGGGGAGGGGACCGCGGCAGGGATCAGAACGGTAACGGCAGGAGGAGGGCTTTCTCAAACCAGTATTCCAGTTCCTGAAGAACATCCCGGGACGCCGGCTGCCGGCCGGCCGCCTGGAACGGCGGGCGTGGGGCGGTCGGCTGCCCGGTGAATTCGAGAACGACGTCGCCACCTTCCGCCGCCCCCCGGCCGATCGTGACGGTATGGGCGGCGGGATCACCCACCATGTCGCATCCGAACAGCATGTGCTGCTGGGCGGCGATCTTGTCGTCGACGCACAGCGCCTGGCCGGTGCGCTTGTCGATGCAGAGGATCCCCAGCCGCGTCCTTTCGCCGCCCCGCGCCGGCGCGATCTGCCGGGCGAAGAGGAGCACCGGGAGCGACTCCGGCTGATCGGGATTGAGACAGTGCCGCAGGACGGTGGCGGGGACGGGCCAGAGAACGGTGCCATCCGTCCGCCCGACGGCCCACAGCGTTCCCGTTGCCGGTTGGCTGACATCCCGGGACGAGGCCTGCTGGGGGAGATTGGTGATCATCCCCACCTTCTCCATGAGCTTTCGCTCCTCAGCGGTTTCCTGCCGTCCCACGAAAACGAGGAATCGATCCTCCCAGGGAACGACCCGGACCTGCTCGAGCCCGCGCGGCATGTCGGGCAGCGTGGTGCGGAACCGCACGGCACCGGAGACCAGATCGAGGACGGTGAGCTCGCCTGTAGGCTCGACGACGGCGAGCGCCCCGGGGCCGGCCCACGTCGCCCGCGCCTCGGGCGCGAAGGTCCCCATCGCCACGCTTGTCATCGTCACCGGATCGAGGAGGAGGAGCGTGGCCGGTTGCAATCCCCCCTCCGCGCGTCCCTGCGCGGCGCTCGCCTCATCACCGTCGGCAAGGACAACGACCCGCCTCCCGCACGTCAGGAGCCGGCGATCGCGCCGCGGCAGGTCCGCGACCCGCACCAGTCGCCCGTCAACCATCGACACCACCGCCGCGTCGCGTCCACTGTCTGGGACGACGCAGACGTAGTCGTCGTCGCCGATCACCTCCCCGGCCGCCGGCAGTCGGTGGCGCTCCCAGAGCAGGCGCCCCGAGACCGGGTCATGGAGCTCGAGCGAGGTGTTGACGAGCACGGGCACGCCCCGCGCACGGGCCTGCCCCCCCTGAACCGACATCACCGGGGTGGTCTCCTCTGGCTCGGAGATCCGCAGGCCGAGCGGCACGTTGCCGAGACGACCGATCCGCCCCCCCACTCCGCGCCCCAGAAACGGCATCGGGATCTCGTTCACCGCCCCGGAGGTGTCGTTGAGCAACCACAGACGGCGGTGTTTCTGGCCGGGCGTCGCCGACAATTCGAATCCGGCGACGAGCGGTCCGGAGCGGACCACCACGATCCGGCCAACGGTCGATGCCTCGGCGCCCATCGCCTGAAAGCCGGCCCACCCGTCGAACCTCCCGGGAACGTCGAACCCGAACGGCTCGCCGATCCGCCGGCCATGGCTGTCGGTGGCGAGGAGCCCCGGTTGCTGCATGTCGTAGCCGAGGCACAGCCCGGGGAAAACGGCGCTTGCATCGTCTTCGACGGGAATCGGCATCACCCTGGTCATCCTCCCGCCGTCGTCAGTGCCGCCGCGCCCGGCTGCCCCGCGGCGCTCGACCACGCGGCCGAACGGCCACGCCGTGTCGCCCGCACCGGCCGGTTCTGCGGCTGGCGCTCGCTCGCGGCGCACCCCGAGGAGGAGATCCCGCCGCACCGCCAGATCCCGACCGGCATCGGTCGACGCGCCGGTGACGGTGATCATCTCACCGAGGGCCGTCACGAGCGACTCCCGCGCCCGCCCCCCCACGGGATGACCGGTGAACCACTCCGCCAAGGCCGTCAGCCGATCGACCCGTTCGGGCACCGGCAGCAGCGCCTCGGCCGCCGCGAGCTGCGCCCCAACAAACGTATCGATCTCCCGGCGCAGATCCGGCTGCGCGGCGGCGAGGAATTGTTGCAGGCGCCCCTCCACCCAGCGCGCCTCCGAGACCGAGACGAGCGGATCGGCCCGGTCGCTGACAAAGGCCGCGTCGGCGTCTGCGGACGGCGCCCAGGGGAGATCGAGGCAGCGCCGGAACGCGGCCCAGGCCGACGGAAGATCCCCGCCACGGAGATGGCCGTCGACGATGGCGCGGAGCATCGATCGATCCGCGGCGGCACTCGGAGCTTTGGCCACGTGGGCATTCCAGATCGGAATCGCGGCGTTGAAATCCCGGTCGAGCGCGGCGCGGAGGGCATCGCCGACGACCGAGTCGGGAACCGCATCGGGCGCTGCATCGTGCGCCGAGACGATCGCACCGATGCCGGCCACGACGTCCCCCCTGTCAATGGCCATCTGTCCCTTCCATAGCAGCGTCCCAGGATCAGACCTCCCCTCCCGGCCGGCGGTCTCGATCCGCTCCCCGAGGGCGGCGGTCTGGTGGAAGACATCCAGCGAATCGACCCCCTGCGATACCACCTCGCCACGGTACGCCACCAGATTGCCCGCCACCGTACCGCCGCGCGACGGCGAGCGACCGACGATCTTGCCGTCAGCGAGATCGATCTCGATCACCTCGGGCGCGTCGATGGGGAGGAACAACCGGCCATCGGTGATCACCCCCCGACCGCTCGGGCAGGCGCCGGCGAGGACCAGCGGCGTGGCCCAGCGCGGTGCGCCGTCGGCGAGCGCGATGCTCTGGACGCCACGACGGCCGACGATGATCACGCCGCCATCGACGACACCGGCGACGTACAGCCCCTCCTTGCGCGGCTGCTTCCAGACGATGCTCCCCGACCGCAGATCGAGGCAGTGGATTTCTTCCGTCTCCCGGGGCGTGAGGATGATCTTCCCCCCGGCAACGATCGGCACGCCGTCGCGCCAGCCTGTCGTGGCCGACGGGCCTGCGGCCCCGCCGAAGACCTGGCCATTGATCACCACGGCCCCACCGAGGGCGTTGCCGCGGCGGATCCGCACGCCGTTTTGGAGAACGACCGTGTCTCCCCCCTCCGGCTGCGGATGGTTGTAGGCCCAGAGGAGCGTCCGCGTGGCAAGATCGACGGCGACGGTCGTTCCGGTCCCGGTCGGGCAGACGAGCACCCCATCGCCGAACGACGGGGAGAGCCCTCCGACCCGGCGGAGGTGGCTTTCACGATTGCCAATGACGCGGTCGTCTTCGAGCTCGGCCAGCGGTTGCGACCAGACGATCGTTCCAGCGGCGGCGGCGAGGACGTCGAGACGAATCTCCCCCCGCTCCTCGACGAGGACGAACAACTGATCACCGATCGGGAGCGGAGCACCGAGATACCAACCGCCCGCCGGGGGCGCGATTCCCTGGAACCCGGGTTGGCGGGCGGGGGGCTGCGGGGGCTCGGCGGCGGGGAGGCGCCACGCCAGTTCACCGCGTGCGGCGATCCGGTAAGCGGAGAGAACGTTGGACCCCCGGGGTGGCGGTGCGAGCCCCCGGAACATGCCATTGAGATTGTTGACCGCGGGACCGGCGAGCGAGGCAGGATCACTCTCCACGGCGAACACCAGCTCGCCATCGCTCGACAGCGTTCCGCTCGTGGCATCGTCGAACACCCCGCGGATCGCGGCCCGGGCCTCGGCATCGGCTGTCGAGTCCCCTTCGGCTCCGGCGGGGGTGGCGTCGAAGAACGACCCGGCCGCACCGCCGGTCTGCAGCCACACCCGTTTGCCGGTCTCGAAATCGACGGCCAGGAGGCCCATCGGCGTGTGGGCCAGGAGAAGGCCGTCGACCGCCAGCGGAGTGCCCGCCGGCAAGAGTGGCATGTCGCGGTCGGCAAACATCTTCCGCCGCCTTTCGAGGAGGCGGCCCTCCTCCGGGTGGCGGGTGAGGGGCACCCGGTAGCGCGGCACGAGGAGCGGCCGGGATGCCGCGACGAGGGCGTTGCGGGCGGCATCGCCGCGGTGGAGCCACCATTCGCTGGCGCGCCGACCGGCGCCGCTGGCAGGCGCGCCGGCGAGCCCCTCGAGCCAGGCGACGGCGCCGCCGGCCGGATAGGTGAGCGTCACCTCCCGTCCGCCGACACGCACCGGCCCCGCCCCCCGCGCCTTCCCGAGAATGGCCACGGCCGCGTCCCGTTCGCCGGCGCGCCACCAGGCAACAGCACGCATCACGACGAGGGTCGGCTCATACTCCTCGTGTCCCGGAGCGCTGGCCAGCCGTTCGAGCCACGCCGCCGCCTCGAGTGGCCGGCCACTCTCCAAGGCGTCGAGCGCCGCGAGCATCGTCGCCCGCCTCCCCGCTGGGGTGTGAAACCAGCGCCGGGCCACCGCCACAATCGCGACCGGATCGTCGGCTCCGATCGCCTGCTCGAGGAGCCGGTCCGCGCGGGCACGGAATTGGATTTCGTAGGCAGTCCTCCCGGCCTCGGGGAGCGTCCCGAGGAGCCGGCTCGTTTCCGTCTTGATGCTCCGCCAGGTGCTCTCGCCTCCCGTCGGACGGAAGAAGAAGTCGCGGTCGCCCCCGAGGATCTCGTCGACGAGCGTCGCCGAATCGCTCCAGCGTTCATCGGCGATGAGGCGGCGGACGCGGTCGAGCTGACGCTCCTTGAGACGGTCGGTGGGGAGCGCGACGCCCCCGTCGTCCCCGCCTTCGCTGGGTTCGTCGGCCGGCGCGTCGGTGTCGCCGGGCCGCGGGGGATCGGCCTCCGCGGCCGCTTCGTCGAGCGGCTCCTCCCGCGCTTCAGCCTGCTGGGCAACGGCGGGGGAAGACCAGGGGCCGAAGACGACCGGGGCGGTGACGGCGATCACCAGCAGGATGAATTGAGCGGAAAACTCCCCCCGGCCCCTCTGCGCCGGGGTGGCCAGCGGGGCCTCCGATCCCCGGGGAGTCGCCCTGCACCAGTCCGACCAACGGTTTGACCGTGCCATCGCTTCCCCCGAGTCACCCAGCGGAATCTGGCCACCACCCCGGACAACCTCCCGACTGGAACGACCAGGGGGCCGGTTTTCTCCCCCCCCGCCAGCAGCCGGATGGCGGGGGGAAAGGATCAAAAAGGGCTTTTTTTCAGCACCGTCTGGCGATTGCTGCGGCGAGCGAACCACCAACCATCCTTCTATCCTAGACCGTTCGCCAGCCGGGCAGCAAGGAAGCCGCCCCCCCACCGCCTCAGCCCTGCGCTCCCTCCCGACCAGGATTTTCCCCGGAAATCATCGGGGTTTTGGTTTGCAATTTCATTTCCAGAGCCTCTAATCACCGAACCTTTCCCGGCACGCGTTGCCGGGCTCGGGGCAGCGGCGGGGGTTCTGCCGCACACCAAACCTTTCCACTGGGAGACGAGGCGATGGCGAAGAAGTCGGGCAGCAAGCCGCTCACGAAGACCGAGATCCTCCGGAACATCTCGGAGTCGACGGGCCTTGCGAAGAAGGATGTGGTTCTCGTGTTGGATCACCTCACCAGCGAGATCCAAAAGTCTCTCAAGGGCTCCGGCATCGGGGTGTTCTCGATTCCCGGTCTGGTGAAGATCGAGCGCCGTAAGGTGCCTGCCCGTCCCGCCCAAAAGGGGGTCAAGAACCCCTTCACAGGCGAACTGCAGGACCGTCCGGCGAAGCCGGCCAGCGTCAAGGTGCGTGTCCGCGCCCTGAAGAACCTCAAGGCCATGGTCGCCGGCTGATGCCGAGCCGCCGGATAATCCGGCGGAAGGCCACGGTCGATGGAACAATCAGGGGCGGCGCCCGACGGGCGTCGCCCCTTTTTTGTTATCCCACCGACTCAGGCCGTTCAGCGGACCGGTGTGGCGAGGCCGGCGATCCCTGCAGAGGCAGTCGCCGGTCCGCTCGATTCACAAGGATAGAACGCCGCCCAGACGGGATTGTGATCGGAGACCTCGAGGGCCCGATCGAGGGGCAGGCCGAAGGTGCTCTGGAGATCGACAACGCCCCAGCGGCCGAGAAACTCGGTCGTCGCGTTGCGGTCAAAAATGAGATTGTCGTAGGTCTTCGTCCGATGGGTGTTCGTGGTCACGCCGGCGACCGCCCACGCCACCCCGGGCGTCTTCATGAACCGGCCGAACTGCGGAGGGCCGGCATTGAGATCCCCGAGGAGGATGACGTCATCCTCGTCGGGCCGGGCTGTCCGCATCGCGGTGAAAACGTCGACGAGCGCGTCGATCTCCTGCGGCACTTCGTCCGGATCGGTGTGAATGTCGACCAGCCAGAAGGTGAAGGCCTTCGAGGCCGGGATGACCCTCGTGCGGAAACGGACATGCATCGGCGGCCGGTGGAGCTTGCCGCCGGGATCGGGGACGACGCCGATCGATCCCGCATCGACCTCGATCCGGTTCATGTCGTAAAGGAAGCAGTACTGCTCCTTGCTCACCGTTCGTCCCTCGCGGGGGCCGATGATCCAATGGTACCGGCTCCCATCGGCATTCACGGCATCGACGAAGCGCGGAATCACGCCGTCCGACTTGGCCCGTACCTCCTGGATGGCGACGACGTCGAACTGGCGGACAACACGGGCGAGGATCTCGACGACATGCGGCTTGGCGATCTTCGATTCGCCGAACACCTGGATGTTGAACGAGGCGATAAGGACGGCGTCCCACGGCCTCGAGGCGGGGAGGGTCGACGGCCCGGGAGCCGGTCCGCCGGCGGGCGGAGCCCCGCCGGCCCCAGCTGGGGGCAGGGCGTCGGCGGCGTGGGCGAAGGGGGCGGAAAGGCCGACAAGGAGCGCCGTCGACGGTCTTGCCGCCGGCGCCGGCCTACGGAGCGTCAACCCGCCGACGAGCGACAGGAGCGCTGCCAGGGCTGCGCCCCACCGCACCACGGCCTTCGACAGGGTTCCTGCCACCCCGCCCTCCCTGGGCCGTCCGACACGGTGAAAAGGACTCCCGTCAGCGCACCATCCGTGGCACGGCTGCAGGCCCTCTCCCGGCACCCGACCCTGTCACCGGTATCGGTCCGCCGACGGGTGACGGTCGTGCCGTCTTCGCCGGCGCCGCAGAGTCGGCCCGGACCGTGGCATCGACCTTGCCGGTTGGTCAACCGCCGCAGCTCGCGAGGACCTCGCCGGCGAGGCGTGATAACCTCGGGTCGGGATCAGCCGCGGCCACCGTGAGTGCTGGCCGGACGGAAGCGGCTGCCGCGCCGATCCTGCCAAGCGCCCAACAGGCCCGCTGCCGAACTTCGATGGCCTTTCCGGGGGCGAGGCAGGCTCCGAGGACGGGAACCGCCGAACTGGCCCCCTCCCCTCCCCTTCCCAGGAGCGTGACGGCCCAATAGACGACCAGCGGATGATCCGCGGCCGCTAGCGTGATCAGGTCGGCGATCTGGTCCAACGGCGGAGGTCCGAGCTCCTCCAGCGCCGCTGCCGCCCACTCCCGAACGCCGTCATCGACATCGCTGCAGGCGGTGACCAGGGCGGTCGCTGCAGAAGACGCCGCCTCTCCGGCTCGGCAGAGGGCTTCCGCGGCACCGGCCCGCTCCCCGGCATCGGATCCCATCATCCGTTCGACGAGCGCCGCGATCGAAGGGTCGTGTGCGGGCATGGTTTGGCGTCATCCCGGGGGTCGATCGTTTTGCGGCGCACCGACGAGTGCCGGGCTACCCAAGCCCCTTCCCGCGCCTCACAAAGCGCCTTACACGGGGGTCCCAGAGGGGGTGGAAGGGACTCCACCGGCCGCCACCCTAAACCCTTACGGGGCAGCGATTTTGGATGAAATGGACAGGGCCGGAATCGAACCGGCGACACATGGATTTTCAGTCCATTGCTCTACCAACTGAGCTACCTGTCCGACAGATCGGAGCGGGATTGTACCGCAGGCTTTGCCCGATTCGTAGCCCCGGGCACGAAATCCCGCCGTTCACTCCTCCTCTCCGCCGCTCCGGCCTGACAGGAGTATGACGAGCGTGGCGAGGAACGCGAGGCCGCCACACACCAAGGGCCCCGCGAACGCCGGGAGCAGGCCGGCCAGACCGGGCGTGAAAAGCCGCAGCGCCGTTGCGGCCGCCGCCCCCGCCAAACCGACGGAAACCGCCAGGACGAGGACGTTTCCGGTCCGCCCCTGTCCACTCGTCCTTTCCGGCCCTCCAAAGAGAAACTCGCGGATCGCATCGAGCGGCGACAGTCCCCTCGGAGGAATCGGGGGGGGCGACGGCCACTCCCATCCGGAAGGCCCCTCGCCCCCCGCAGAGGAAGTGAACACCGAGTCGCCACGCCCTCCCGCCGAGCGGCGCGACGATGGATTCCCGGAGAGCTGTGTTTGGATCCCCGAGGGATACCCGCTCGATCCTCCCCCGGAGAGCGCGGTCTCGCCCCGATCTCCACTCTCCCGCTCCGATCCCGGGCCAGCGGGGCGACCGGTGGGCGAGGCTGCCCGCGATGACTTGGTGCGCGCCCTCCGCCCCATCGGCACCGGGGCATCGGGGGTCCACGGGCGCAACCATTCAATCACCGCATCGGCCGTGCCGATTCGCTGCACGGGGTCCTTGTCCATCATCGCCTCCACCACCCGGCAGAAGGCGTCACTGACTCCGGGGGCGAATTTCTGGATCGGCGCGGGGGGCTCGGTCAACTGTCGGCGTGCCTTGTCCTGGCGTGTCCCCCCGGGAAAGGGCACCTGTCCGGCGAGGACGAAGTAGAGCGTGCATCCCAGTCCGTAGACGTCGGCCGCCGGCCCGACGGTGTCGGGGGATCGGATCTGTTCCGGGGCCATGTAGTCCATCGTGCCAACCACGCGCCCCAACCGGGTCGATTCCGATTCGAGGACTGAACCGGCAAGGCCGACATCGAGGAGCTTCGCCCGTCCGGCCGGCGTCACGAGGATGTTTCCCGGTTTCACGTCCCGGTGCACGAGCCCCTCGCCATGGGCGTAGGCCAGTCCACGGGCGACCTGCGAGACGACCGCGGCGGCGGCCATCTCGTCGAGCGTCCCGTACTTGAGCACCTGCTTTCGCAGATCGACACCGTCGATGAGCTCGGTGACGAGATAATAAACCTTGCCGTCATGCCCGGCATCGAGCGCGCGGACGAGGTTGGGATGATCGAGCCGGCCGAGCATGCGGATCTCGCGTCGGAACGCCGCCTCGGTATCGGGCGTCGACTTCGCCCTTGGCAGGACCTTCACGGCCACCATACGCCCCATCATCGCGTGCTCCGCCCGGAACACCTGCCCCATCCCCCCCTGGCCGAGCACATCGAGAATCCGGTATTGACCGAGGGTCAGTTTCCTCCGGCCGGCGAGCATCTGCGTCGCCTGGAAGCGGGTCAGCGTTCCCCGTTCCACGAGCACGTCGGCCACGGCCTGATCCCAGCGCGACGGCTGTTCCCCTTCGCCGAGCGTCGAACGGACGATCTCTTCGGCGGAGTCGATGGCGATGGCGTCGACGAGCGAACTCGCCAGCGCCGTGTCCCGAAAGCGCGCAGGAGGCCCCGAGCCCGGCAGATCACCGGCCTCCGGATCGTCCCGCCCGTCCCCGTCAGTGGCGCTCATGGACGTAAACCTACCCTCCGGCGAAGAGTGCGGGGAATCGGTCCGACCAGCCCAGCGGGAGCGGAGCCTCCAAACGGAGCCGCTCCCCACTGGACGGGTGGTCGATTGTCAGCTTTCGGGCATGAAGGGCAATCCCGAGCGGAAACGGCAACCGGGCTCCGTACCGCCGGTCGCCGACGATGGGGCAGCGGCGGAGGGCGAGTTGGAGGCGGAGCTGGTGCTTCCGTCCCGTCGAGGGCTCGAGTTCCACCAGCGATACCTCACCGCTGCGCCGCACGACCCGCGCTCTGGCGACCGATTCCCTCCCCGGTTCGTCCTCCGGGTCGCTCCCATCGTCGTCCCGGCCAACGGGCCTTGGCCCCCCCCGCCCCGCCGCCCCGAGTCCGAGCACCCGTGGATCGCCAGGGAGGAAATCGCGCCATTCCCGCCACTGCTCCAGGGGGGCCGGAAACCTCCCCTCGGTGATCGCGACATACTCCTTGACGACTGTGCGACTGCGGAACTGCTCGGCGAGATCCGCGGCAGCGGCGCTCGTCTTTCCAAAAACGACGACCCCAGACACCGGCGCATCGATCCGGCTAACGACGCCAACAAACGGCCTTGATACTCGGGCAAGCGTGTAGAGGCTCGTTTCCCCGCGCGGGGCATTGGCCGTCGGAATCCCTGCCGGCTTGACGCAAACGAGGAGGTGGTCATCCTCGTGACTGATCACCAGGCCACGGGAAACACTCGACATGGGATCTCCACCCCGTCCGCGGATCATTCTCGCCAGTCGATCGCCCCGTCGTCGGCAACTGGCCACCGCGGCCGGATGGGACATCGAGGCCGTCGCGCCGCCGGACGAGGCTGAAGCGACGGCACCCCGCCGCCAACCCAACGAGTCTCTCGAAGCCTACGTTCTGCGGCTGGCCCGGGCAAAGGCAGAGGCGATCGTGGCCACCGGGCTCCGGGGGCTGATTCTCGCCTGCGACACGCTCAGCGAGGTCGATGGCAGGGAGTTGGGGCAAGCCGCAGACCGGAGCGAAGCCCGCCTGATGCTCAAATCCTTGTCAGGCAAAAGGCATCGTGTCGTCACGGGGGTCTGCCTCTGGCACCATCCCGTATTCCCCCCGTTCTCGGCCACCGACGAGAGCCAACTCGAGATGGGCCCGCTCGACGACGAATTCCTCGACTGGTACCTCGACAGCGGATTGTGGCGTGGCAAAGCGGGGGCATGCGGATTTCAGGACGAACGATTGCCCCTCCGGCTCATCGCCGGCAGCCCGTCAAACGTCGTCGGCCTGCCGCTGGAACTGATCGACCGGATGATCGTGGAAAGCCAGGGACAAGCCACAGAATGAGGCCGGTCCACTGCCCCCGGGCCCTGGCAAAAAGGCTGCGGATAGAGAGCCGGTAGAACCGGACGAGGCATTCACGAGTACGCAGCACTCAAGAAAATCCGGCCGTTTTCGAAGTAAGCGATTTTCCCCGCTGCCCCGCAGCCGAATCGGTCAGGGATGACTTTTTCCACGGGCAGCAAAAATCGAACGCTCCCGAGCGGGTGGAAAACGCCGCGGAGCCGCCGTTGCGCATAAAAAAACCGACCCCCGCGAGCGATGCTCACGGGGGTCGGCGTATAAAAATCCGGCGATACCTACTCTCGCGCTTTTGGCACTACCATCGGCTCTGGAAGCTTAACTACCGTGTTCGGGATGGGAACGGGTGTGACCTTCCAGATATGG